>Ga0228535_1000502_pt1 | contig 105661 bp, 100 predicted proteins | sample SJ1metagenome_FD_168457 | JGI IMG/M metagenome (GOLD analysis project Ga0228535, IMG submission 168457) | Enriched culture of PCE-dechlorinating microbial communities from Ithaca, New York, USA - SJ1 | ecosystem: Engineered > Modeled > Simulated communities (microbial... > Unclassified... | reverse complement strand
TCACGATGGACACCCTTGGTGTTCGGCTATACCCTTCCCGCTACCGGGTGGGTTTGGGACTTTCACCCATTAGAACGTGCGCTCACCGGGCGCACATAAAGAACAGACTAGCCCATGAAGCTTGTCTGTTCTTTCAATAGAATCTTGTGTTATTGACGGATCAACTTCCATTTCTCCTCAACCAGTGGATAAAATTGACTGACAACCATACCACAGACAATCAAGAGGCCACCGGTCAACGTGGTCAAATTTTGCTGCTCTTTTAAAATATAGAAGCTGAAAATCGCTGAAAAAACCGGCTCAAAGGTTAAGATCATCGCAGCTTGTCCAGCAGACATTTCCTTTTGCGCGTAAATCTGTATCGTATAGGCGAAGGCAGTGCCAAAAGCACTCAAAAACAGAATGATCCACCAAGTTCTAGGGCTAATGTTTGCAAAAGAGGGAATCTCTTCCAGAAGAAAGGCCATCAAGAAGGAAAACAAGGCAACGGTGGCAAATTGTATGGTAGCAACACTCGCAGGATTACTATCCGGATGCAAACGCGCCACCAAGATGATTTGAATAGCAAACCCAAAGGCACAAAGCAAGACCAGCAAATCACCTTGATTAAAATTAATCTGCTCATCCAAAAGACCCGACATCAACGCTAATCCCACTAACGCTAAAACTACGCCAACCATAAGAGATTTGGGTGGTTTTTGGCGATTAATAAGAAAAAGCAAGATAGGGACCAAGACGACCGAGAAAGCAGTAAAGAACCCTGCTTTGCTGGCAGTTGTTAGATTTACACCCAATGTTTGTGTCAGATACGCAAAAAAGATCGCAATTCCTAACGGAAAGGCTTTCACAAAAGTAGGTTTCATATTCAAATAAAGTTGCTTCGGAAAAAGTACTCCCATGATCAATGTTGTTAAGGAATAGCGAATCCCTAGATAAAACATGGGTGGTATTTCTTCTAAAACAATTTTTGAAAGGGGAAAAGTGGATCCCCAAATCACGGTAACGGAGAGCAACGCCGCTGTCGCTGCAAGATATTTGAGCATATTGGAACTCCTTTTCGTGCAGTTGATATCGGTCTAAGAATGAATAAGGGGAGGGTAGAGATGAATGCAATAGTGATAATAGGACTCGTCTTAAAGATCCTACTCCTTGTAATTCTCGGTCTCATAGGTTTCATCCTGCTCCTTTTGGCGTTTCCCTTCCATCTTTCAGTCACAGGATTTTATGACGGCGACGAGTTCAGCTATGAATTGCAGGTCAAATATGCGTGGTTGATCCCAATAGATCGGATTATAAAATCGAGATTACGATCCCGAGAAAAAGTAGCTCCTGTTGATGCGAAAATAACTACCAAAAACGTGAGTACTACACCTACTCGCAAAGGGTCTTCTGAAATTAAAACTCCAGATGCGAAGCGCCCTTCTCCTAAGCCACAAGAGACCAAATTGGAAGAACCCCTCATACAGGGACAAAAGCGAGTTGGTTTTCAAGAGATCTTAGATTGGATTACTTGGGGTCTCGAGCAGAAAGATACCTTTTGGAGAGCTTTTCTACGGCTTTTCCGCTTACTCCATATTCAACCTTTGCTCATTCGTGGTCAACTTGGTTTAGAAGACCCTGCGGATACTGCCTTTTTATTCTTGGCAATCTATACGACGTTACCAATGGTTCCTTTTGTAGCCTTTTTGGTTCAACCAAATTACCATGAGCAAGCCTTATCCGGAATGATTCGCTTCAAATGCCACATTTCTTTATTGGAAATCCCCTTGACCCTGATACTCAATCGTGATTTAAGAAGAATATTGTTCATGATCTATAGGATGTCACGTCCTAAAAAAATAACAATGCAACCTGCGGAGATTTAACTCCGAATTATGAAATAAGAGAGGAAGATGAACATGCAAAAAGAATACTTGGGCACTTTAATGGAAGACTTAAAGAAGTTAGTTACTTCGGAGACCGTTATCGGCGAACCGATTCTCGTCAATGGTGTTACCATTTTACCCGTAGTCGGTATCACCTTTGGATTTGGTTCCGGTGGCAATGATGCGACCGCAAATGAAGCGGTGCGCGGAAACTCCTCCGTGGGAGCAGGTGGCGGTGCTAAAATCACACCGCTTGCTTTCTTAGTTGTCAACGGGGATCAGATTAGTCTACTGCAACTCCAACATCAAAAAGCGAACACAAGTCTAGATCGTCTGATCGATATCATGCCAGGCATTATGGATAAGGTTCAGAATCAATTTATGAAGAAGAAAACCAATGTATCTGATCTGGCTACCGAAGCAGCTTTGAAACTAGTTCCTGAAGATCAAAAATAAGAACAGATGAGGTTTTTCCATTGATGAATATTCCTATCTTTGTCTATATAGGCATCTTTGCTTATTTGTGTGGTTCAATCCCTTCGGCTTTTCTTATAGGAAAAGCAATGGCGAAAATCGACATTCGCCAGCATGGTAGTGGAAATGTAGGGAGTACCAATGCCTTACGAACACTTGGTCTAAAGGGTGGCTTGATTTCGTTATTGGGGGATATTTTTAAGACCATTGCGGCCTTAGCCTTACCCTTTTTTTTGAAGGCTCCTGATCTTGGGTTCTTTGTCGCCGGATTAAGTGTTGTTTTGGGACATAACTGGTCCATCTTTTTAAGATTTAAAGGCGGTAAAGGAGTTGCCGTTTCAGCCTCAGTAATCACTTTGCTTTTTCCTTGGATTGGCATTGCTTCGCTTGTGCTCTTGGTCGTATTAGTTTGGCGAACCAAGTTTGTTTCGCTCGGTTCCATACTCATGGCCCTTTTTTGGCCTTTGGGACTTCTACTATTTAGATACCCTGCTCAAGATATTGGTTTTGCATCCATCTTAACTATCATGATCTGGTTGCAACATCGGGGTAATATCGATCGTCTTATCAAAGGAGAAGAGCGCAAAATCAGTTTTATAAAAAAATAACGGGCAAAACGCCCGTTTTTTTTTAGAGATTTTTAAATAATAAGTAGAAAAAAAGTAGATGGACCGGGTAGAACCAATAGAAAAGATACCGTAGTGACCACCCTCGTTGACCATTATAAAAGTGAATCGGGAGCAAGGCAAATACAGCTGTATATTGTGCCGATAACCATAATGCCAGGATTACTTGACCTCTGATTTTAAGATCACGCGCAAATTCATGGATTACGATCAAGCCTATGCCGTACCAAGAATAATCGGTCTTTAAGAAGGTAGCTATGAGCATTCCTGCTATGGGGATTAACCATTTCCATGCTTTCTCCGTATAATGCTGCATCGCCCATAAAACAGCTAATCCCAGTGCCAGAGTGAAGAAAACATTCTGATAGGTAAAATCGAACATAACATGACTTCGTGCTAAATCAAATGGAATTTCCGAGATAAGCGCAAATAAACTCAAGCGAATCAAATACTTCTTTTTACTACGTGTATGTAAGAAACCTTCAACTAATAGAAAAGTAAAAAGTGGAAAAGCAAGGCGTCCAATCAATCGTAAGGCTGTATCCAGTGTTCTAAGCTGTGGTAAGGTCAATCCCCAAAGGATGGGTTTTGTCATATAAGGATTGGCTCGAAACAAGATCGGTTCGATAAGAAATGCGCCGATATGGTCGATGAACATTGTTACAATGGCTATTAGCTTCAAAGTACTGCCCGTTAGGCCTCGTTTCAATTCAATACCCGATTCCATAGTGCCTCGCCTCCTAAAAAAAATAGACCCCGTTTAGGGGGTCTGTTTTTTTGTTTAAATGGCAGGGGAGGAGGGACTCGAACCCGCAACCAACGGTTTTGGAGACCGCTACTCTACCAATTGAGCTACTCCCCTAAATCCATGTTGTTGGTTTTGACACCAACGAGAGTTATTATACACTATGAAGCTCGACAACGTCAACAGGTTCTTATTTGTTTTTTTGTAGTATGTAAGAGGATTTACTGAAAGATTGCTTTGAGCCCAACTGCTAACAAAAGAGACCCCGAGAGAGCACTTTCTTGAAATCACCCTAAAACAATAGCATAAGGCTTTTTCTCATCCTTCTAACTTCTCAAAATACATATTTTGAGAAGTTGTGTATCGTCAAAAAAGGAGGTATTGAGATTTCCCCAACACCTTCTTTATGCTTCTTCCCCAGCGATTCTCGCGGGGCTATTAGGTTCGGAATTTTTATGAGCGCAACTTACACAGACACCTTTAAAAAACAATTCACTTTGGGTGATCTGAAAATTGGTTGCTCTCGTTACCAAATGCTTGATATCCGGTAAAACGCTACTTGGTATGTCAATTATACTGTTACACTGTTCGCATTGCATATGGAAATGTGGTTTACTGTTCCCGTCAAAATATCCAGCGGCATCAGGCACATTTAATTTTATGATCTCTCCCATTTCACATAACTGGTTGAGATTACGATACACGGTAGCGATACTTATATTAGAATCGATCTCTTTGACCATTCGATAAATTTGATCCGCCGATAAATGGCTATGGCTTTTTTGTAACGTGTCTTTGACTAAATGTCTTTGCCTTGAATAACGCAATGGGATTCACCTACTTCTTATATAATGATAATCATTACCACTTGCTGATTCTAACATAACTTGAAAATAATGTCAACTGCATGATCTACGAATTTCGAAGAAAATAAATAATATTTAACTCGGGCATTAATGTGTTTTACATGAATACTTGATTTACACTGCTTTAATTTGCTTTTTTTGAAATGAAATTAAGGATACCGTTAAAAGCAACCGGCATCGCGTACTGTGTAAGCATATCTGGTAAATGAATCCAATTCATCTCTTTATCTGTGTTGCATGGATTAACATCAATCAACCATACTCTCATATGCCACTCGAGATGACTGAAGACGTGCTTAAAGACCTGGTCTATTGGTTCTAATGAGGTTTGACGATAGTTGGTAGTATTTAGCCAAGAAAGAGCTTCTTTATGATTAAGATGACCTTCTACGCTAGGAAGCTCCCATAGGTTCGCTAATAATCCTGTCTCCGAACGCTTTTGAATCAGGATCTTCTCATGATTGCGAAGGACAAAAACAGTCCTCTGCTCTATTTTTCTACGTCCGGCCTCTTTTTTTTGTGGGATTTCTCTCCACTCTTCGCTTTCGACGATACAACAGTAGTTAGAAATGGGGCAAGCAGAACACAGGGGTTTCCCATTAGGTAAACAGATCGTTGCTCCCAATTCCATCATAGCTTGATTATAATCTCCGGGTCTCTCGGAGGAGATCCAAAGCAAACTCTGTTGATATAATTGCTCTTTGATTTGCTTTTTTGTAGGGTCTTCTTTGATAGCCAATAACCGGGTCATGACTCGAATCACATTACCGTCGAAAACGGGAATAACTTGATCAAATGCAATGGAAGAAATGGCTGCAGCCGTATATTCTCCAACACCGGGAAGTTCTCTCCACAACTCCGCCGCTTCCGGAAATCGACCTTGCTCTTGTTCTACAATCATTTTTGCGGCTTTGTGAAAATTCCTGGCACGGCTGTAATATCCTAACCCCTGCCATTGCTTCAGAACCTGATCTTCCGAAGCGCTAGCTAAGGCTTGTATCGTTGGAAACACCTGCAACCAATTCTTGTAATATTCGATCACGGTATCCACTCGGGTTTGCTGTAACATGATTTCAGATAACCAAATGTGATACGGTTCTTTGCTCTCTCTCCAAGGTAATTTTCTGGCATATACATCAAACCATTGAAGTAAATTTTCGGTCATTTCTTCTTCCTTTTGTTCCACCATTGAAGCAAAACTGCAATTGCATAGGCAGGGGTTGCTATTGCAACTATGGTTGATGTCACAACTAACAGAAAAAGGAACGGATGTTCTGCTTTCAGCTGATCTAACACTGACCTCTCCCCCTTCTTTCACAAAGGGACCCTCTGAAAAGGGTCCCTTTGCCGTAGCTTTTTTTAAACGGAATTTCGTAAAGCTTGAATTTCTTCAGAACGCAAAGGTCGGTAAGAACCCAAGGGTAAATTCAAATCAAGAAGTAGCGGTCCAAAGGCAACTCTTTTTAGGTAGGTGACCTCACACTCTAAAACCTCCATCATTCGTTTTACCTGGTGGTATTTACCCTCGCGAATGACGATTTCTGCTTTTGAGGTTTGTGCCACAGCGTCAACCGACAATATCCTTAAGACTGCCGGAAGTGTTTTTAGACCATCATCCAGCACCAATCCCTCTTCGCAAGCGGCGACACTCTCCTCTGTTAAAACGCCGGTCACTTCCATAGTATACGTTTTGGGGACATGAAAGCGAGGCGAGAGCAAAAAGTGCGACAACTCACCATCATTGGTCAAGATCAATAACCCCTCAGTGTCTTTATCCAGTCGTCCTACCGGAAAGGGTTCGAAAATCGCATCTTCGGTAGCCATCAGATCGACCACGGTGCGATCTCGACCATCGAAGGTCGCAGAGATCACTCCTTGGGGTTTATTCATCATCCAATAATGGTACTGTGTAAATTGGACGGGTTGCCCGTCGACTTCGATCAGCACTGCTTCCGGATCAAAGTGACGCGAAGTATCGGTAATGACCTCACCATTGACTTGAATCAGGCCTTTCTTAGCCAGTTTCTTGAGATCGTTACGAGAAGCAATTTTCATATGGCTTAATATTTTATCTAGGCGTAAGGTCTTCGAAGCCATTTATTGCATACTCCATAATCGGGCAATTTCCACGATCATATCGGTTGCTTTTTCCATAAATTGAACAGAAGTCCATTCAGTACGAGCGTGTGCATTGACGCAACCACAAAATAGATTCGGTGTTGGTAAACCCATGAAGGTCAGTTGCGAACCATCGGTTCCACCCCGTACTGCTGATTGCATGGGGTCGATCCCACAATTTTTCATTGCAGTTCGAGCGATATTGACGATTTCAGGTTTTTCTTTCAAGATTTCAAACATGTTCTTGTAGCCACCGGTATGGACTAATACTACGCTTGAACCGGGATAAGCCGCTTGTAGGGCCGCTGCTTGAGCTTCTAACCATGCAACTTTCGCTTGAAGACCCTCAGTAGTAAAGTCTCGTATGATCAAATGGCATTCAATAGATTCAGCGGTTCCTTGCACTGAACCCGGATGGATGAAACCATCGTAACCATCGGTGGTTTCCGGTCTCATGTTGGCTGGGATCGCACTCCACAACTGGGCTGCCATATGCATTGCATTGATCATGTTGCCTTTAGCAGAACCCGGATGGCTACTCTTACCCATGATTTTAACTGTTACATTGTATGCATTAAAGGTTTCTGCTTGGAAATCACCCAAGGCACCACCATCAACCGTATAAGCAGCTACAGCACCGAACTTTTCAACGTTAAAATGACTGATGCCACTACCGATTTCTTCATCGACTGTAAAAGCGACTTTAAAGGGTCCGTGAATCAATTTCGGATTTTTGATCATGCGACAAACCGCTTCCATAATCGCTGCAATTCCAGATTTGTTATCGGCGCCTAAGAGGGTCGATCCATCGGATGTAACGAGGGTATGTCCAATTGCCTGTAGTAAGGTCTTACAACTTTCGGGGTCAATGGTATCACCGGAGGCTAATTTGATGATATCACCTTGATAATTTTCAATCACTTGTGGTTTGACGCCAACAGCAGGAATACCGGGAACGGTATCCATATGAGCCAAATAACCTATTGCCGGGGTCTCCTCTTTTCCGGCGCTTGCCGGTAGCGTTGCAGTCACAAAACCAAACTCATCCATATTTGCATCGCTTAACCCTAAGGTCTTTAATTCCTCTAATAACATTTTTGCTAAATCCAATTGGCAAGCAGTGCTAGGAACTGTTCCTGTACCGCTTTGTGATTGTGAATCGACACGAGCATAGCGGACAAACTTGGCTAAAATCCCTTCATGAAGTAATGTTTGAAGATCCATATGATTCATCCCTTTCTAAGTAAAAAATTCTCAAAATTGACCTTTCTATTGTAGCACAATTGCTAGAAAAGCACAATTGCTGAGAATACGAATCAATCCTACTTCATCTTGACAATTCTCAGGAAGGCTGGTATGATGAAATTGTTCAAAAAGGTATGCATATCGTTGCGTATTGTTGTATTATTATACGTTGTTTTGGCAAAACATTAGTATAACGCTTAGAATGCATATCAAAATTACATGATTTTGCCCAAGAAAAGAAAGGAACGAATCAAATGGTAAACTACCTTGATCTGGAGAAGAAGTTCGGTGCTCAAAATTACAAACCCTTGCCGGTGGTCATAGCCAAAGGAGAGGGTTGCTGGGTATGGGATACCGAGGGAAAAAAATACCTGGACATGCTAGCCTCTTACTCAGCGGTCAATCAGGGACATCGTCATCCCAAAATTATTGCTGCTGCTATGGATCAGTTAGGGAAAATAACGGTAACTTCCCGCGCTTTTGTAAATGATCAAATGGGACGTTTTTTGAAAAAGTCCGCTGAACTCGCCGGTTACGAACAGGCCTTGCCTATGAATACAGGGGCTGAAGCGGTGGAATCTGCTATTAAAATGGCTAGAAAATGGGGAGAAAAAGTCAAAGGAATTGCTAAAGATCAATGCAATATCATTGTTTGCAGCAACAACTTCCACGGACGAACCATCTCTATCGTCACTTTCTCCACAGAAGCACAATATCGTGAGGGCTTTGGACCCTTCACACCGGGTTTTCGTATTGCTCCGTTTGGCAATGCTCAAGCTCTCGAGGCACTAATCGATGAAAACACCTGTGCTATTTTAGTAGAGCCTATTCAAGGAGAAGGAGGCGTCATCATTCCTCCTCAAGGTTATTTGAAAGCCTTACGTGAAATCGCCGATCGTACCAATGTTTTACTGATGTTTGATGAAATCCAAGTTGGCTTAGGTCGAACCGGAAAAATGTTTTGCTATGAACATGAGAATGCAAAACCCGATGTTTTGATTCTAGCAAAAGCATTAGGAGGCGGAGTCTATCCTGTTTCTGTTGTTTTGGCAGATCGAGCGATCATGTCTGTTTTCTCTCCCGGCGATCACGGTTCTACCTTTGGTGGAAATCCTTTGGCTGCGGCAATCGGTATTGCTTCTTTAGATGTCTTGATCGACGAAAAGCTTCCTGAACGAGCCGAAACATTAGGCGATTATTTTTCCGAACAATTAAGAAAGATCCCCTGCCCTGCCGTTAAGGAGATCCGTAGCAAAGGGTTAATGATTGGGGTAGAAATCAAACCTGAATTCGGCAATGCACGACGCTTTTGCGAAGCGCTCATGGACCGCGGGATTTTATGTAAAGAAACCCATATTACAACGATCCGTTTTACTCCCCCTCTAGTAATCACCAAAGAAGAACTCGATTGGGCTTTAGAACGTATTGCAGTAGTATTCAAGGAATTATGCCAGTAAACTTAAAAAATCACTCAATCCCCTTCAAAGGAGATTGAGTGATTTTTTATTGACTTGCACCTTTTCCGGCAAGATAACCGGTGGTCCAAGCCCACTGTAAATTATAACCTCCACAGTTGCCATCGACATCCAAAATCTCTCCTGCTAAGTAACAGCCGGGTATAATCCTTGATTCCATGGTTAAAGGATTGATTTCGTTCAAAGCTACCCCTCCGACTGTCGTCTGCGCTTCTTTCCATCCGAGAGTATCGGTAACACGGAAGCGTAACCCCTTCAAAATTTTGGCCAATCTGGCCGCTTGTCCCGGATGAAAAGCTTTGATTGGTCCGATTTGCTTTTCAACCATTGCTACTAAAAATTCAGCAAAATCGCTATGGATTAATCCGCTCAGAGACGAAATTACCTCTTCTCTGGTCTGCATCATCCATGAAAACACTAAATTTTGTGAGCCGTGTTCGTCCCATTCGGGTAATAGATCAAATTCAAGTTCGGTTTCCTTGTTCTGATGTAAAGCAACGGCTGCATAACGACTCAACTCAAGAGTTGGGATCCCTGAAATACCATAGTTAGTCCAGAGAAATTCACCCACGCTTTCAGCTACTAGTTTTTTCTGCGTAAACAGAGAACCTTTGGCTTGAAAGCGAATACCGCTGATTTTTTTCAACGTTCCTACTTCTAGTTTCAGAGGGGTCAATGCCGGTAATAACGGATAGATTTTGTGCCCCTGATTGCTCAACCAGGTGTAAAAATCCCCCTCGCTTCCCAATTGAGGTGCTGCTTTACCTCCGGTAGCCAAAATTAGTTTTCTCCCATGATATTGGCGTCCATCTTGGCATTGTACTTCAAAACCATAGGACGTAGTTCGGATCGTTTGAACCGTTGTGTTGATTTGAACTTGAACTGAGCTGCGATGTAACGCATTCTGCAGCATTTGAGACAAAATTTTCCCTTGATTACTCCGGGGATAATATCGTCCTTCTTCACAATGTACATGGAGACCTAAACCCTGAAAAAGGGCTAAAGTTTCATCTTTTCCAAAACAATCCAAAATTTCCGCAATGATCTCCGGATGAAATCCCCGATAATGACTCTTATTCTGATCTTCATTGGTAAAATTGCATCGACCATTCCCGGTTGCAAGAAGCTTCCTACCCAGTTTCTCGTTTTTTTCTAATATCAAAATTCTTAAATGATGATTATTCTTATACGCAGAAAGTGCTGCCATGAGACCGGCGGCTCCACCTCCAATAATCAGAAGGTCGATTAAATTCTCCTTGTCTTGCATCAATTTCACCTCATTCGATATTGTTGAATAAGCAGTTCTGCACTCCGTAATCCATCGACCGCAGACGAAACGATACCACCGGCATACCCAGCACCTTCACCGGCAGGAAATAAACCCGTGAAATTAGCCTCACCCAGTTGATTGCGAAGGATTCTCAACGGGGAAGAACTGCGGCTCTCCACACCAGTTAATATACTTTGAGGATGGTCAAATCCGCGCATTTTTTGACCTAATTGCGGTAGTGCTTCTTGCAGTGCCGAAACTACGAAGTTTGGCAAAAGCGAAGCCATATTTGCCGGTTGAACCCCAGGTTGATAGCTGGGTTCGACTTGGCCAGCGGAGTAGGTTGCGCTGTTCTTTAAAAAACCATCCACACGCTGTATGGGGGCTATGAACTTTCCGTTCCCAGCGACGTACGCTTTTTGCTCCCATTCTCTTTGGAATTCGATTCCTGCCAGAGGGTGTGTAGATGCGAAATCCTGTGGTGAGACACCCACTAAAAGGGCACTATTGGCATTTTTGCCATCTCGAGCATAATAGCTCATTCCGTTTGTGACTAGATGCCCTTCTTCACTGGCTGAAGCAACAACTTGTCCACCGGGACACATACAAAAAGTGTAGACTGTTCTACCCGATGACGTGTGATATACTAGTTTGTATTCAGCTGGGTCGAGATTGACGTGACCAGCCCAGTTGCGATACTGTGCAGTGTCGATCCATTCCTGTAAATGTTCGATACGAACTCCCAAAGAGAACGCCTTTGCTTCCATTAGAACACCTTGATCAAAGAGGGTCTGAAATGTTTCTCGAGCACTATGGCCGATCGCTAAGATTACGCTCTCGGTCGAAATAACACTACCATTCTCCAACTGAACACCGATGATTTGTTGATTCCGGAGGATTAGCGAATCCATCTTCGTATGAAAGTGGATCGATCCTCCCAATGCCAAAATCCTCTGACGCATGCGGATCACCACGCGACGTAACCGATCGGTTCCGATATGCGGTTTGTGACTATATAAGATTTCCTCGGGCGCTCCGCAGGAAACAAATTCACTTAGCACCTTGAACACTCTTGGATCCCTGATTTGTGTGGTCAATTTACCATCAGAGAACGTACCGGCTCCCCCTTCGCCGAATTGAACATTGGATTTGGGGTTCAAATGACCCTTGGACCAAAAAGTTTCAACATCGCGAATACGTTCTTCAATGGGAGCCCCTCGTTCTAAAAGAATGGGTTGATATCCCATTTCTGCTAAGAGTAAAGCCGCGAATAACCCTGCCGGTCCTGCACCAACGACCACGGGTGGATGTTCCAACTCTTTAATTCCTGGCTGAGGTGGTAGATAAGCTCGGGTCGGAGCTTGTAAGACTTCCCATTTGACTTTGCTAGAGAGTTTTATGGAGGGCTTTAGTTCAAATTCTACATGATACACGAAATAGATTTGGCCTTTTCTGGCATCGATTGCTTCTCGAACGATTTGCCACTCCTGAAGATCTTCCTGCCGGATTCCAAGTCCTTTGGTAAGAGTAGGAAGAAGATCACCACGTTGTTCGAGGGGAAGTTTTATGTTTTGAATAAGATAGCGCATCTTTATGCTTCCTCCTTATGCTGTGGATGAAATCTAAACAAAAGAAAAGAGCAGAGGTATTCCTCTGCTCTTTTCTTGCTACTGGTGCCGAAGGCCGGACTCGAACCGGCACGTAGGTTACTACGCTTGATTTTGAGTCAAGTGCGTCTGCCAATTCCGCCACTCCGGCATATTTTTTGGCGTAACAAGAATATACCACATCTCATTAGGATAAGCAAGAGGCTTCTTTGATTTTTTTTAGGGTTTTTTCAATGATTTCCTGGTTTGTCTCCCCTGTGATCAACTCGTCGTTCAGTCTTAAGATGAGTGCATTTTTATGACAAGGACGGCACGCATTGATACAACTTTGTTTGAAAAAGGTGGTATTGGTCCCTTCCAGCAATGCTTTCAGTTCCTTGGAGGCTTCTTTGGCTCCTTTTACCGTTTTAAGGTTGTCTTTACAAAAATCAATATTAAACTGCATTCTTCTTTTCTCCTATATTATACTTTAGCGATCCGTCCCCCGCCCAATACCTCATCGCCTTGGTAAAAAACCACCGTCTGACCGGGAGTTATGGCAGCTTGGGATTGTTCAAAATCAACTTCTACCTGATCATTTTGTAAGGTCGGCTTTATGCAAACGGCTACCGGAGGTGCTGCATATCGAATCTTTGCCTGACAGTAAACAGGGTCGGACGGTATTGAGCCTGCAATCCAATGAACCTGATCTGCCAATAAGTGCGACTGATAAAGGTAATCACGTTCCCCGACCACAATGCTACGATCTTGTGGTCGAATCTCCAAAACATAAAGCGGCTTAGGCCAAGCAATGCCGAGACCTTGCCTCTGACCGATCGTATACTGATGAAATCCCTGATGATGACCGATCACTCGACCGTCGATATACTTAATCTCTCCGCTGTATTCTCCCGGACGATACATCGATAAGAAACCTGCTGTATTGCCGTCGGGTATAAAGCAGATATCCTGACTGTCAGGTTTGTTAAATACTTCAATTCCTCTTTCACGCGCCAGGCCTCGTGTTTCTTCCTTGGTCATTTCACCTAAAGGATACAACGTTCTTGATAAGTTTTCTTGCGTTGTTGTATAAAGCATATAACTTTGATCTTTCTTAAGATCGACTCCGCGCAGCAAGTGAAACAATCCGGTGTCATCTTGCCGAATTCTGGCATAATGCCCGGTTGCCACAAAATCGATTCCCATTTCTTTCGCTTTTCGATAAAGAAGGCCAAAACGAATTCTTTGATTACACAAAATACAAGGATTGGGAGTATACCCTTGGAAATATGCATCGGCAAAAGGGATTACGACTTCTTCTTCAAAAGCTTGTGCGAAATTGAAGACATAATACGGGATATTTAAACCAAAAGCGACACGCCTAGCATCTTCTACCGATGATAACGAGCAACATCCACCCACATCATCGCTCATGTCTTCCCAACCCGGTGGAGTCCACCCTCGAATCGTGGCACCGATCAGTTCATATCCTTGCTCCTGAAGTAGATGGGCCGCTAATGAACTATCGACACCACCACTCAAGGCCATGAGCACTTTTTTCTTTTTCATCAATGTTCTTCCTTTTCTCGCTGAGCTATAATCGTTCCTTTTGATAAATCAAAGATTCTGGCTGTAAACTTATCAAGATCTACCGGCCGGATTTTTGCTTGAATCGTCACATTTTCCATATATTCGATCCCCTTAATTGGTGCAGAGATACTTTCCAATTCTCTGAGAACTAACCCAACCTGATCATAACGACAAGGGACGATCAGAGTCTCGTAAATCGTTATTGTCTTTTGACCTGCCTCTTTTAACACTGCAGCAGCTGTAGAGTGATACGCTCGTATCAAGCCTCCAACCCCTTGATTCACCCCACCATAGATACGACTGACCACCACACAGGTGTTGGTCAATTGCAAGTGATCTATCGCGGTCAAGATCGGCGCTCCTGCCGTTTGAGAGGGTTCTCCGTCATCGGAATAACGAAACGATTGCTCGCCTCCGATCCCGATTCGATACGCCCAACAATGATGATTGGCATCGGGATACTTTTTTCTCATCTCTTCAATGAAATTTTTGACATCCTCTTCGGTATGAACCTCTCGAACATCACCGAAAAACCGACACAACCCCACCGGTATTTTAACCGAGTGCTCGTGAGCGATCACCAGATACTCAATCAACATAACGATCTCCCCAAAGGCGTTTTAAGCGTTCCTTGATTTCCTTTTCCCGTCCCAAATCCGTAGGCTTATAAAATTGTTTTTTCTGCAAGAGTTCAGGCAAATACTGTTGCTCTACAAAATGTTCTGGATATAGGTGAGCATATTTGTACGACTGTCCATAGCCAAAGGATTTGGCTCCGGAGTAACTAGCATCCCGGAGATGGATCGGTACCGAAATATCTTTTGCTTGTTCAACCGCTTCAACTGCTTTTTCATACGCGATATACGCTGCATTGCTTTTTGGTGCTGAAGCCACGTAGGCGACGGCATGAGCTAAATTGATCCTGGCTTCCGGGAGGCCGATCAGTTCCACCGCCTGAGCTGCAGCCATTGCAACCAGTAACGCCATTGAATCGGCATTCCCTACATCTTCGCTGGCACATATGACAACTCTTCTTGCAATAAAGCGGGGACTCTCCCCTGCTGCAATCATGGTTGCTAACCAGAATAACGCTGCATCGGGATCACTCCCACGCATCGACTTGATAAACGCAGAAATCACATCGTAATGTTGATCCCCATCTTTATCGTAGCGTAAAGCTTTCGATTGCATCGCCTCTGCTATGATATCTAAGCTGATTTGAATGATTCCCCGCTCATTGGCAGGTGTGGTCAACACGGCTAACTCCAAACCATTGAGTGCTTTGCGAGCATCGCCATTGGCGGTCAAAATCAAATGTTCTTCCGCCTCCGGTTGGATCTCTACCTTCATTTTGCCGAGTCCACGTTCGGAATCCTTGAGAGCGCTCCTAATAATCAAAGCCATATGATCCGGACTCAAAGGATTTAGTTTATAAATCCTGGCCCGACTCAAAAGAGCTGAATTTACATCGAAAAACGGATTAGCAGTCGTAGCACCAATCAAGCCGATGATTCCCTCTTCTACAGCCGACAACAAGGCATCTTGTTGAGCCTTATTAAAACGATGGATCTCATCTAAAAAAAGAATGGTTTTCTTTCGATACATTTTACGCAGATCAGTTGCCTCTGCAATAACCTTCTTCACATCAGCTACACCGGCCGAGACAGCACTTAAGGCTCGGAACTCCGCTTTCGTATAATGAGCAATGAGTCTGGCAATCGTTGTTTTACCACTGCCGGGAGGACCATAAAAGATAATGGATCCAATCCGGTCTGCTTCAATTGCTCTACGCAATTGCTTACCCGGAGCGAGGATTTCCTCGTGACCCACCAATTCGTCTAGATTTCGTGGTCTCATTCTTGCAGCCAAAGGCTCCGATGCTTTCTGATCTTCTGCTGCGACCAGGTCAAACAAATCCATCTCTCTTCCCCCCTTTTGCTCGTGCTATTCGGTTTTATCAGCATATGGATGTGCTGTCTCTTCTCCTCGAAGCACGCGTAAAACGCCTTCGGCTAACGCTTCCATTTCAAAGCTACCCGGGTAACGATACACCGGCGAAATAAATTGAACTCTCTTTTCGATCCATTGACACAATTTCGCGGAGTGCGCTAATCCTCCTGTTAAGAGCACCGCATCGATCTTTCCTTCGGCAACGGCGGCCATGGAGCCAATGTCCTTTGCAATTTGCAGTGCCATAGCGGCAATGACTTCCTGTGCTTTTTGATCTAGCTCTGAGAATGCCTTTTGTTCGATGATCCTAAAATCATTGGTAGCAAAATAATCTACCAATCCCCCTTGACCTTTTAGCTTGGTTTGTAACTGCTTCTGAGTGTATTTACCACTAAAGGCAAGCTTAACCAGACTTCGTGCGGGCAATCCTCCGGACCGCTCCGGCGAAAACGTTCCTTCGTCATCTCCTACAAAATCCAAAATCTCACCATGGAATAGTAGATTGGTCGTAATCCCTCCTCCAAGGTGGGTTACGATGTAGGTTTTCTGAAAGAGATTTTCACCCTGAACATGTGCATGGTGAAACCCGACAGCGCGTGTATTGAGGACATGGGTCAAAAAAGGTCTGGGTAATTCTTTCAATCCGGAGTAGGTATAGATAGGATCCGGTTCACCCATTCCGCAAACTGCATCGTAGATGTAGGCCGGAATCCGCCATTGCTGTGCCAAATCAAAGGCGATCACCGCAGCTAAATTCGAAGCATGCGGTGTTGTGGAGTGCAGTGAGGCTTCTTTCAGAGCTTGATCGATACGATATGCTCCGCTTTTCAGTTGGCCGATCACACCCCCTCGAGCTGCGATCGCAGAGAACCGAGTCGATTCAAAACCAACCTCTTGTATCCAAGTCAGCAAGGCATCTCGCCTAAGCTGTGCTTGCTCCTCAGGAGAGGAATGAGTTATCAACTCTTCTCTGGTATGCTCTATGCTCGTTTCCAAGTGCATGACTTCTTCTTGAAAAATCGCGATCTTGGTCGAAGTAGAACCGGGATTGATGACTAGAATGTAGTTCATAGATTCTCCTTCAAGCTCAAAGTAGCCAACATGAGCGCATGCAACTTTTCATCCATGCTTGAACCTCTTGAATTCAAAACGATGGGGACCTTTGCACCTACCACGATGCCAGCCATGTTTGCTCCTGCAGAAAGGATCAAGGCTTTCCCTAGAATATTGCCTGTGGTCATACGATCGACCAACATCACATCGGCATCTCCGCAAACTTCACTAACGTATCTCTTCTTCTTTGCTATTTCTTCACTCATCAAAAGATCATACGAAATCGGTCCTTCTACGATAACACCAGGCCATTCACCTTGACGACTCCATTCGGCTAGGGCTTGCGCGTCGACGGTTTCCTTCATCTTGGGATTCACTTTCTCAACAGCAGCTAAAACACCGATTTTGATCGTTGTATATCCCATGGCTTTCAATGTTGAAACCACATTGGTAATGATCTGCTTCTTTTGTTCGAGGGAAGGTTCCAAAACCATACCGCTGTCGGTCAATACTATGAGCTTTTGGTAGTGAGGAATCTCAAGGAAAGCCAAATGACTCATCAAGGCTTGATCCCGGAGCCCGCTGTCCGGATGAACTACCGCCTTCAATAAAACAGCTGTATCGAGATTTCCTTTCATGATAAAATCAGCCTTACCCTCAACAACCAACGCCACGGCCTTTACAGCGGCCTCGGCAGAATCGTTCGCAGGGATAATCTGTAATGAATCAACCGGCGCATTCATTTGTTTCATTTGAAGGGTGATTTTGTCTTGGTCACCGATCAAGATACTTTGGCAAATATTCTGCTCTTTCGCATGAAGTAAAGCTTCTAAGCTGGCTTCATCATCGGGACAGACAGCTACCACGGTTTTCAGAGTTGAATTTTGCTTTATTGTTTGAAACAGATGGTCAAAACTTCTGAAAACCATTTGTCTCTCCCCTTTCAATCTCAATGTCCATAACAGTAAAATCATATCATTTTTTAACTCTTTTGACAAGGAAAAGCATTAAAAAAACAGGACACCCGTAAGGAGTGCCCTGTTTTGTTCGATTTCTATTCTCTTCCGGTATAGACTACTTTGCCTTGAATAAATGTATTCATTACGCGAGATCTTGTTCTAAACGGATGACCGGACCAAATCACGAAGTCCGCATCCTTTCCGGGCTCCAAAGAACCCACTCGATCTGAAACGCCTAAGATTTCTGCCGGAGATAAGGTCATGGCACGTAAGGTAGCCTCTTCCGGCAAACCATGAACGGTTGCTAAGGCTCCGACAATGTTATAGAACGGAATCGGAACAAAGGGATGGTCGGTGATCAAGGCGAACTTGACACCGGCTTTGTGTAAGGCAGCCGGAGTTTCAAAACTCAAATTCATAGTTTCAATTTTGGAACGATGCCCAAGCGTAGGTCCGACACAAGCTGGGAACCCTGCTTCAGCTAAGAAATCAGCGATTAGATGACCTTCGGTGCAGTGCTCCAATGAAATTGAAATATCAAACTCTTTGGCAACACGAACCGCGGTCACAATATCATCGGCTCTATGAGCATGAACTCTTAAAGGGATTTCTTTGTTCAAAACTTTGACGATATTGATCAAACCTAAATCAGCATCGGCTTTACCCGCTTCCATTTTCTTACGATATTCTTGACCTTTGATCAGCCATTCTCTGAGCAGAGCAGCTGAGCCCATGCGGGTAGAGGGCATGCGTTTCATCATCTGGCCATGAAAACGTTTGGGGTTCTCGCCCAGGGCTGATTTCAAGCCACTCGGGGCACGAACCACCATGTTGTCAATCACTGTTCCGGCAGTCTTAATCGTCAGGAGTTCTCCACCTAAAATATTACCGGAACCAGGTCCCGTTTGTACAGTCGTAGTACCGATACTGCGTGCATCTTCAAAACTATGATGAGCTGGATTGATCGCGTCTAAGCCTCGCACTTGTGCTGTAATAGCTCCGGAACTTTCGTTGCCATCGTAGCTGGCACGACCTTCCGCCTCTCCCCATAGACCTACATGGGTATGTGCATCGACCCAGCCGGGTAAAATGGTCTGGCCACTGCAATCGATAATTTTAGCTTCAGTTGGAATAGCAACATGCTGGCCAACTGCAACAATTTTTCCATCTTGAATCAAGAGTGTTGCATCTTCCAGTTTCGGTCCGGAAACCGGATAAATGGTTGCATGAATAAAGGCTCGCATTATTGTTTCCCTCCTTGCCAAACGATTGAACCGTTGATCACGGTATAGCAGACTTGTGACATAAATTCAAAGGGATCTTCGCTCCAAACCACGATATCAGCATCTTTGCCCACATCTAATGAGCCCATGCGATCTGAAAGACCTAACATTTTTGCCGGCACTTCGGTCAATGCTTTTAAAGCGGTATCATCAGGAAGTCCCTCGCGAACTGCCAAACCGGCAGCGATGTGTAAATAGGTTTCAGGGATAATGGGATGGTCCGAAATGATGGAAAATGGGACTCCGGCTTTTGCCAATAAGACAGGTGTATGATATCCCATATCTTTTAACTCCACTTTGGATTTCGAACTCAAGGTGGGACCAACGGCAACATAGATTTTTTTCTCTGCGATCAGTTCAGCTACTTTATCCCCTTCAGTACAGTGTTCAATCGTGATTTCAATATCAAACTCGTCTGCAATACGAATAGCGGTAACAATATCATCTGCACGATGTGCATGGATACGCATTGGAATCTCTCTGCTGAGGACTTTCGCTAAATTTTCTTTTCGCATATCAAAGGCTTGATCTTTGCCATCGTTTTTTTTCTGTGCATATGTTTTTGCGTCAAGTAAAGCTCCTCTGAGTACTGCCGCGGTTCCCATACGGGTGGACGGCATTTTTTTCTGATTACCATAAACATTCTTAGGGTTTTCGCCTAAAGCAGCTTTCATCCCAGAAAGAGGTTTGACAACCATGTGATCTACAATCGTGCCGGCGGTTTTAATGACCAACATCTCTCCACCGATCACGTTACCGGACCCTGGACCCACTTGAACCGTGGTCACTCCGCCTTTTAAGCAATCCTCAAAGCCTTTATCAAGAGGATTGATGCCATCGAGAGCTCTGACTTGAGCGGTGTTCGGGTCGGTACATTCATTAACATCATCCCCAGCCCAACCGATCGATTCTTCCATAACTCCAACATGGCTGTGGCTATCGATTAACCCGGGGGTGATGATTTTCCCTTTGACGTCAATGATTTGGGCATCTTTGGGTAGATTGACTTTCTTCCCTAGAGCTGCAATTTTACCGTCGACCAACAAGATTTGGCCGGCTTTGATCACGCCATGGGACACCGTCCATAAATCAGCATTAATAAAGGCAAGTTTCATGGTTCTCCTCCTTAAATTTTTCCAAGACGTTCTATGGCATCTTGAATATCATTGCGAGTAACATCTAAATGTGTAACAAAACGTATACTAAAGGGGCCATTGGCTCCGATTTTGATTCCATGTTGTGCCATGATTTCGACCCATTCTTTACCTGTTTTGCCCGAGGCAGTGGTATCGATGCAGAGAATATTGGTCATGATATCCGGTCGAATAACCTTCAGACCTTTCACTTGATCTAACGCTTCTGCCAATAATTGCGCATTATCATGATCTTCTTGTAATCTCTCAAGATGATGTTCTAAAGCATAGATCCCTGCCGCAGCTAAAATGCCAGCTTGTCTCAAGCCCCCACCCACCATTTTACGCCATTTGCGTGCTCGATGTATCATCGCCTTACTTCCAACCAACAAAGAGCCCACAGGCGCTCCTAAGCCCTTAGAAAGGCAAAGCTGAGCTGAATCTAAGCCCTGCAACAATTCGGCGATCGTAAGCTGTTGGGCAACCGCGGCATTAAACGCGCGAGCTCCGTCTAAATGAACTTTCAGACCATAGGTATGGGCTACGTCAATGACCGCTTTCATCTGGGCAGGTGTTGAGGCAGCACCGCCGCCTTTGTTGTGAGTGTTTTCCAAACAAACCAAGGTTGAATTCGGATAATGTACGTTTTCCGCTCTGATCGCCGACATTACAGCTTCCGGTTGCAAAGCACCCTGAGCCTGGATCGGTCCTTTCAATGTCCTTGCCTGGATCCCTCCCAATGCAGCCATGCCTCCGACTTCATTGACAAAAATGTGACTGTCTTCTTCTAAAATAACCTCATCGCCGGAATGGCAATGGGTCAATAATGCCAATAAATTCCCTTGTGTTCCGCTTGTCACAAATAATCCGGCTTCAAACCCGGTCATTTCTGCTGCTATTTCTTCCAACCGATTGATCGTCGGATCTTCACCATAAACATCGTCACCAACTTCAGCCGCTGCCATAACAGCTCGCATTGCAATCGTTGGTTTGGTAAGGGTATCACTGCGAAATTCTAATTGTTTCATTCCGAACATCCCTTTCGAGTATATTTTTTATTTGATTCGACTACCGAACGAGTGATTCCTGCTAAATGCTTCGGTACACAAAAAAAGACGGTCTTGCGACCGTCTCTGTCCCCACAATGCCGTTCCAAACGATGCTTTTGAACCTGCAAACGCAGGGCGGTGTCCGCACGTATGACTTAATGCACAGTTAAGGCACGGTGAATCATACAAATATAGAACTCCAAATGTTTTGATGTTGGCTCAAAACTGATCCTTCTTCGCGAACATCGCAGGGCCATCTTTATTGTAACATAGCACTTGGTCCGAATCAAGCGATTTTGAAAGTTAAGCTTCCGTAGCAGTTCGAATTAGATTTAAGAGCTCTTCTTTACCTAATTCCCACTGTTCTTTTCCGTCCATATCGCGAACTAAGAACAAACCCTTGGCAATTTCCTGATCACCGATGATGGCAGTGAACCGAGCGCCTGCTTTATCGGCTGCTTTCATTTGAGACTTTAAACTACGACCCATATAATCCTGATCGCAATAAATGCCGTCTCTACGCAAAATTGCTACTATTTCCGTGGCTAAAAGATGTGCTTGTTCTCCCATTGCCGCCACGAATAATTTCATTCTAGGTGCAGTGGTAGCTTTCGCTTGCGTTGCTTTTAAAACCATTACAGCGCGATCTACTCCCATAGCAACGCCAACACCAGGTAAATCCTGGCCTCCTAACTCTTCCACCAAACCATTATAACGTCCACCGGCACCAATCGCTGAAGGTAATACAGACCGGTCCGGATAATAGACTTCAAAAACGGTTCGGGTATAGTAATCCAAACCACGCACTAAGTTGTTATCGATTTTGTATTGCAAATCATATCTTTGCAGATATCCTTTTAACTGATCAAAATGAGTTTGACATTCCTCACACAAATACCCCGAGATTCTTGGTGCTTCCGCCAAAATCACTTGGCAATGTGGATTTTTACAATCAAATACACGCAGCGGGTTTTTTTCTAATCGATTCTGGCAATCCTCACATAACTCATGTTTTTGAGGTGTCAAATAGTCTAGCAAAGCTTCTTTGTGAACCGGTCTGCAAACCGGACAACCGACACTGTTGATCAATAATTCTGCCTGGGGGATCCCTAAGCGACGATAAAACTCCATGGTTAAGCCTATGATTTCAGCATCCATTGAAGCATCATGGCTGCCCAAGGCTTCAAACCCGATCTGACTGAATTGTCGGAACCGGCCAGCCTCAGGGCGTTCATAACGAAACATTGGACCATTATAGTACAACTTGATCGGTAGGGGTTGATTTTGCATTTTGTGTTCTAAGAAAGATCGAACAACTCCGGCGGTGCCTTCCGGTCTGAGGGTGATCGATCGTTGACCCCGATCAGCAAATGTATACATTTCCTTCTGCACAATATCGGTGGTTTCGCCCACCCCTCGTAAATAGAGCTCGCTGTGTTCAAAAATGGGTAATCGTAGCTCTCCATAACCAAAAGCATCGCAAGCTTCGGCGAATACTGCTTCAACAAAACGCCAAATTCTGCTCTCTTCCGGTAAAATATCAACTGTTCCCCGAGGGCCGCTAATCAACATTTTCTTCACCTCTTAAAATATTCTTCATAGTCTCAAATTTTCTTTCAGCTGTATTGGCCGCTCCACGCTTTAAATAGACGAACAAATCTTTAGGATTCGCAATTCTGAAAATACGATTCCCCTGAGACTCTGACCGTATAAACTTGGAAGCTGCACCTACGCCGAACCCTACGATATTCATACGCTCAGCGATCATCAAAGTATTATACCGGCTTGCAAACCCCGGCTTGCTGTAGCCCACATTTTCTGCTCCGGCCATAATGTCACGTTGCCGATATAAGTAATAGGGCTGATACCCCGCAATCTCTAGCAAAGATCGCGACTGGTTGATCATTTGCTCTGCTATGTGATGGTCTAAGGAAGCCAACCCTTTCTCATCTTGCTTTAACGCTGAAGCACGTTTGATTGCCAAAGCATGTACTGTTATGTTTTCGGGAGAAAGCTCAATGGCACGCAAGAGAGAAGTTGTGAATTCTTCAACACTTTCACCGGGAAAGCCGGCAATAAAATCCATGTTGATCCAAGAAAACCCCATTTTGCGCGCTAAATCCATTGCTTGCAATACTTGCTGGCTGGTATGCCTTCGACCGATCCGTTTTAAAACCTCGTCATTCATGGTCTGAGGATTAATGCAAATTCGATCGACTCTCCCTTGAACCGCTTGTAAGACCCCCGAAGTCATCCTTTCAGGACGACCACCCTCAAACGTTACTTCTTCTAAGGTTGGAAAGTATTGATGTACCTTCTGTAACAGATGATCGAGTTGTTCCGGAGTTAAGCAAGCCGGTGTTCCCCCTCCAAGGTAAAGGCAAGTTACCTTCTTGTGCAATTGGGGAAACTCCGTAAGAGTTATTTTGATCTCTTCCAGTAGAGTCTGATAAAAGGGCTCGAGCAGATCTTTAACCTGTGCCATGGGGTGTGAGGGAAAAGAGCAGTAGGCACACTTACTGGGACAAAAGGGAATTCCAATGTAAACTCCCCAATCCGGCTCAATGCTTTTTGTTGCGTGAAAACAAGCACGTTCCCGGTGGCAGACCTCTAACAACAACTTGATTTTCTCGGTAGAGACCCGATACTTTTGTTGCAAATACAGCGCAACGAACTCATCCTTCTGACCTTGGTCCCATAAGTTGTGAACGATCTTCCCAGGACGAATCCCTTTCAGAAGGCCCCAGGGCATTACGTTTTCTGTAAAGCCAATGCTTTTTTGATCCATGGATTCGTAGCCCTTTCTCGGCCGAGGTCACTTCCCTCTTGATGACCAGGCCAAATCTTGGTGGTATCCGGAAGTTTCATGATTTTCTCTGCGATGGATTGTAACAATTGCTGCATGTTTCCGCCAACCAAATCACAGCGACCAACCGTTCCTGCGAATAATGTATCTCCTGTAAAAAGATGATCTGCCAATAAATAACAGACACCTCCAGGGGTGTGACCGGGTGTGTGAAGTACTATGATTTCATCAGAACCGAAAGCAAGTCTCTGACCATGATTCAAAGGTAGAGCATTATCAACAGATTGAAATGTTGAAGCAAAATAACCTGCCAAATTGAGTGAAGTCTCAAACAAGGCCGGCATATCTTGCTGATGGATATAAAGACGAGCACCTGTTGCTTTGATGATTTCTGCATTGGCCGCAATATGATCGAAATGACCATGTGTATTTAAAATCATTTTCAGATCAAGTTCTTGATTTTGGATCTCATTCAAGATTTTTTTTGCATCCCCTCCGGCATCCACTAAAAAAGCTTGCTTTTCTTGATTCGAAACCAAATAGGCGTTCGAAGACATCGGTCCTACTTTTAATCGCTGTATCGTATACGTCATCTTTAAAATCCTTTTTTACTGTCAAGCAAGATGGTCACCGGACCATCATTGCAGAGGTGAACTTGCATGTGTGCCTGAAACGTACCGGTTTCAACCTTTAATCCGTTTTCACGCAATCTTGCGGCTACTTTGAGATAAAACGATTCTCCTAATTCAGGAGGTGCAGCCTCACTGAAACCGGGTCGTCTCCCCTTCCGGGCATCGCCATATAAAGTGAATTGGGATACCAGCAGAACAGAGCCTGCAATATCCAACAAGGACCGATTCATTTTCCCTTGATTATCATGGAAAATACGTAAATTCGAAATCTTATCGGCAATATACTGGCAATCCTCCTCGTTGTCTTCACGACCCACTCCTAAAAAGACTAAAGTTCCCTCGCCGATCTGACCGACTACTTGATTATCAACTTCTACCCTAGCAGAAAGAACACGTTGTATAACGGCACGCATTTTGATCTCCTTATACCTTTTTATGAGTTATGTGTTCCACATGATAAACATCACGAACTTTACGTAACTTTTCGATTGTGTTCTCCATGTGTTCCTTATCCTTAACTTCAATATGTAAATCTACCATCGCCAAGCCACTTTTGTTTGTTCGTGCTTTGACCTGTATCAGCGATGTCTTGCTTTCTGTAATAGAGAGCAACAACTGCTGTAATAAGCCGGAGTAATCTAAAGCGGTCACAGTCAAGGCTACCACAAAAGGTCCCACATTTTTATCTCCCCATTTAGCGGGAAGAAGTCTACCCGGTTCCTGAACCATCACGATATTTGTGCAATCCCTATGGTGGATCGAAACACCGCGACCTCTTGTAACGTAACCAATGATTGGATCCCCGGGGATCGGATTACAGCAACGTGCGAGTTTAACGGCTATGTTGTCGATATCATCGATGATGATTCCGGCAGCTTCCTTTTTTTGTGTTCCAATTTGAATGTTATCCAACAATTCTTGAGCATCTGGTAAAGGTTTCTCGGGGAGTTTTTTCCTTAATTCTTCTATAAGTCGATGCACGACGACTTGTGGTGAAAGATCGGCATAGCCAATCGCTGCTAACAAATCTTGTTGACTTTGCAGGTTAAACTCCTTAAGCAGGATCTCAAAGGGTAAATTTTTCATGCCTTCAATCAGCAGTTCTTCTTTGACCAGTTGCTTTTTGAGTTCTCGCTCCAATAACTCCGAACCTTTCAGGATGCTCTCTTCGCGATTCAATCTTTTGAACCATTGGCGGATTCTCGATCTTGCTGAAGCTGTCTTGACGATGTTCAGCCAATCCCGACTGGGGCCGTTCGCATGTTTGGAGGTAATAATCTCAACTACATCACCGTTTTCCAGCGTTGCATTTAACTGCACGATGCGTCCGTTGATTTTTGCACCTATGCACCGATGGCCGACATCGGTATGAACACGGTAGGCAAAGTCAATCGGAGTTGCATCCGCCGGCATCTCAAACAAGTCCCCTTTAGGGGTGAAGACGAAAACCTCGTCGATCAGAATGTTCTTTTGTAACTCTTCCATATATTCGGAAGCACCCGAAGTTTGGTTTTGCAATTCCAAGATCTGCCGAAGCCAGTGCATCTTTTGCACTTCTTCGTTTTTGCGGGCTTTTCCCTTTTCTTTATAGATCCAATGTGCCGCAATACCATATTCTGCTATTTCATGCATTTCATAGGTTCGGATTTGAATTTCCAAGGGGTCCGATGAATCGATCGCTACCGTCGTATGCAGAGACTGATACTGATTGCTCTTGGGCATAGCAATATAATCTTTAAAGCGTCCTAAAATCGGTCTCCATTCAGAATGCACGAATCCTAATACATCGTAACATTCCCGGACCGTCTGAACTAGAATTCGGATCGCTAGAACATCATAGATCTCATCGAAACTCAGATTCTTTTCTTCCATTTTACGATAAATGCTATAGAAATGCTTCGCTCGTCCAAAAACTTCTGCCTGAACGCCTTCTGAAATCAATCTTTCACGAAGGGTATCTGCAGCCTGTTGCACCACAGATTCCCGTTCCTCTCTCTTCTTACGAACTAGGGCAGCGATTTTAAAATACATCTCCGGAAGCAAATATCGAAACGAAAGGTCCTCTAATTCCCATTTCATGGAATTGATACCTAAGCGGCTTGCTAAGGGCGCGTAAATGTCCATCGTTTCCTTAGCAATACTTTTCTGTTTATCCAGTTGGTGAACTTTGAGCGTACGCATGTTGTGTAAGCGATCTGCCAATTTGATGAGGATGACTCTCATGTCTTTCGCCATTGCTAAAAACATCTTTCGATAATTCTCGGTTTGATGTTCTAATAAATTGCTGAAATCCAACTTTTCTAACTTGGTCACACCATCGACGATTTGGGCAACATCCATGCCAAATTGCTCTTGAAGCTGATCATAGGTCAGCGGGGTATCTTCCAAAGTATCATGCAATAGCGCTGCGGTAATGGATGTAGCATCCAGTTTACTCTCCGCTAAGATATGTGCTACCGAAAGTGGATGTACAATATAAGGTTCACCGGAAATGCGTTTTTGCATTCGATGCGCTTCTTCAGCAATCAGATAAGCACGATGAACGTTCTCAACCTTATCTGCCGTCATGTAAACTTTGATCTCACGTTCCAAATCAATCCATTGCATAAACAGGCTCCTTCCTATGAACAATGAGCCAATAATTCTTCTCTTTTTTCTTGTATCAGTCGGTATTCCCAGATGCCGGTCAAATCCACTTTAGAACCGTTAGTATCAACCCAGGTCAACCCGTTTGACGTTTCTTCGACTAACCCTGCTTTTTGAAAGAGATAGATCGTATTTTTAACAGCAATTTCAGCAAGGAAAATGGACAGATTTCCTGGATTATCTTGAAGATTCTGTTCCGAAATCGGATTTTGTCCCCCTGATTTGAACCAACGATACCAAGACATGAGGTGAAGTCTGTCCGGTAAGATCCAATATAAAATCTGTCTCCATTCCATAACTTGAAATTGATCATAAAGAGGGGTGGATTCCGGGCAAGCACAAAGTGGCGGGTCCAAGAGAATCGAATCCCCTTTCACGGCGCCTTCATAGGTACAGGGTAGCGGCAAATAGGGGAAACGATCTGAAATCTGATTTGCAGGCAAGCTTTCAGAGAACAAGCCACTTTCCGCTAACAAAGTCCTGCTCTCCGGTGTAAGGTAGATAAAACCGCTTCCTTGCGGGGTTTTTCTGATTTTTTGTAACAAGTCCTGACCGTTTAAATGAGAGGTTCTCCAATCGATGATTTCTAAACGGAATTCTTCACGCCCCCGGAACGAATTGATTTGCAATTTAACAAGTAGATCCATGATCCCTTGAAAGTCCGAAAGGCTCTCTCCGTTACGCCAAGCAAACCCAACATAGCGCCGAGCGCCAAATTGCATTTGAACTTGAAGATGTAATCCTTGGGTCAGGCTCTTCGCACTCAGAACTTGAACGCCTCTCATGAGTACTAGGGGTTCTTCGTTTTGCGGACCAAAGGGTTCCAATAACGTCCACTCCATTTGTTGCTGAACAAGATCAATGTCATAATCAAGCTCGACATCGGCAGTTGTGACTTCTTCAATGGGCATTGTAATTTGTATATCCAAAGCAGCTTGTTGAAGCCGTTGACGGATCTCAGGGAGACGTTCTTTGAGAAAGCTGATTCCGGCAGCTTGAGCATGCCCCCCGAATTTAATCCAAGCATCCGACATTTCTGTCAGAATTCGGTGCAAATGAAACCCTTGCGGGGCGCGACCGGAACCACGGATCACTTCATTGTCATCGGCACAAACAAAAACCGGGGCTTGCAACATCTCGCTGAGACGCGAAGCAACGATTCCCAAAACCCCATGATGCCATTGGGGATCATAAAACAAAAACGCAGCCGCTTTCTTTTCTTGTTCGGTGAAGGCGTTCCATTGCTGTAATGCTGATTCTTGAATCACAAGCTCTGTTCGTTTACGATCTTGATTATACCGTTCCAACTCCTGAGCTCGGATTTGTGCCTCATCTTTTTCTGCTAACATGGCGTAGAGCGCAGAATCGGCATGTGCCATACGGCCACTGGCATTGAGTTTGGGTACGATTTGGTAAGCGATTTGAGTTGTAGATGAAATCTTCGTGATTCCCGATGCATCGGCTAGGGCACGAATGCCCGGAGAGCGACCTTGGTTGATCGCTTCAATGCCTGCCTTCGTCAAAATTCGATTCACACTTTTCATGGGAACAACGTCTCCGATTGTGCCAATAGCAACCAAAGGTAATAATTCTATTAAATTCCAATCCGGTAACATTCGCTGTGCTAAAGCTCGAATAACCTCAAAGGCTACCCCTACTCCTGCTAGATATGGAAATGGATAGTTAGAATTGTTACAATGAGGATTGATCAAAGCAGTGACATTTGGATACACTTCTCCTGGCTGATGGTGATCGGTAATGATCAAATCGATTCTTGCAGCTTTTAAGAGATTGGCTTCTTCAATTGCAGAAATCCCGCAATCGACTGTGATCAGCAATTGCGTTCCTTGGCGAATCAATTCTTCCAGGGCCTCCGCATTGAGTCCATATCCTTCATCGAAGCGATTTGGTATATAGGTGTTGACATTTTTATAGCCTAACTGTTCAAGACCTTTCACCATTACAGCTGTTGCTGTAACACCATCGGCATCGTAATCACCATAAATTGTGATTTTTTCTTGGTTCTCTTTCGCCTGTGCCAGGCGATCGACAACAATGTTCATATCCAAAAACAAAAAGGGATCCGGTAAATCTTCAAGACTTGGATTTATAAAATCGAAAATCTGTTTCTCGCCAATCACGTTTCGTGATCGGAGTAAAGCAATGGTTGCAGGAGTCAAGTGTAACGCTGAAGCCAGCACTTTATCCTCTGTGGTTGGATACGCTTTTAACCGCCAGTCTTTATTTCTCATACTTCCTCCTAAAAGCCGGCACCTCTACCCTGATAACGCTGGTAAAATTCATCCCGTAAGGCTAATAATCGATCCTCACGGATCGCTTGACGAATTTCTTCCATCCAGTGGATCAAAAACCAAAGATTATGTTGGGTGACCAGTCTTGGTCCTAACATTTCCTCGGCTTTGAACAAATGTCTTAGGTATGCTTTTGTGTAATTCTGACAAGTTGGGCATTGACACTGCGGGTCGAGAGGCGAAAAATCCCTTGCATATTTTGCATTCCGTAACGTGACTCTCCCCACACTGGTCATGGCAGTGCCGTTTCGAGCGATTCGCGTGGGTAAGACACAATCAAACATGTCTACACCCCGTATCACCCCTTCAATCAAGCAATCGGGTGAACCGACCCCCATTAAATAGCGAGGTTTATCGTTGGGTAAGATCGGAATGGTTTCTTCCAAGACCTCATACATCATATCTTTGGGTTCACCAACACTTAATCCACCAATAGCAAATCCTTCAAAGCCGATCGAAATTAGCTGTTGGGCGCTTTTTTTTCTTAAATCCGGAAAAACCCCTCCCTGAACGATACCGAATAAGGTTTGAGAATCGGTTTGCCGATGCTCGACTTTGCATCGTTCGGCCCAGCGCGACGTTCTTTCCAAAGAATGTTCGATATAATTTCTTTCAGCCGGATAAGGTGCACATTCATCGAAAGCCATAATGATATCGGAGCCTAATGCATTTTGGATTTGGATCGCTTTTTCCGGTGATAGGAAGAGGGCTTTACCATCGATATGTGATTTGAATGCAACTCCCTCTTCGCTTATTTTCCGTAATTTGTCCAAACTGAAGACCTGAAATCCACCGCTGTCGGTTAAGATTGATCCACTCCAATTCATGAAGCGATGTAACCCGCCGGCCTCGGCAACCAGATCTTCACCCGGTCGTAAAAAAAGATGGTAGGTATTGCTGAGAATGATCTTTGCACCCATGGACTGTAGCTCTTCAGGTGTCATACTCTTAACGGTAGCTTGTGTTCCTACCGGCATAAAGACCGGTGTTTCAAAGCTACCGTGATTCGTTGTGATTTTGCCAAATCTTGCTGCGCTGCTTTTATCTTGTTGAACTAACTCATAATGAAACATACAATAACCTCAATCTTTTCAATCTTATTCAATAATTATACCAAGATATCCCCGATATGACAATCTTTTTTAAAAAGAAAACCGTGCAACTCCCAGTGTAGAGTCGCACAGTTCATAATCGTTAGAGGGAATGATCAGCAAAAAAAGTAGCGTCTCCAAAACTGAAGAAACGATACTCATGATCGATTGCTTCCATATAGGCTTTATAAACAATTTCCCAGCTAGAAAAGGCACTGATCAACATCAGTAAAGTCGATTTTGGCAGATGAAAGTTAGTGATCAGACCGTTGATACACCGGAAACGATATCCCGGATAGATAAAAATATCGGTCCAGCCCCTACCTGCACTAATGACTCCTTGTTCGTCTGTCAAAGATTCTAAGACTCGACAAGAAGTTGTACCAACGGCAATGATTCGCCGACCGGTTTGCTTAGCAAGGTTGATCTGACTTGCCGCTTCCTGACCTAATTCATAATATTCTGAATGCATTTTGTGTTCAGAAATTCGCTCTGCTTTTACAGGACGGAACGTTCCCAAGCCCACATGTAAGGTCAAGGAAACGATCTCGATGCCTTGGTTTTTCAATTCTAGCAGTAGCTCCGGCGTAAAATGTAAACCCGCTGTAGGGGCAGCTGCAGAACCGGTTTCTTTGGCATAAACGGTTTGATATCGATCCTTTTCTAATAAGGGTTGGTGGATATAAGGTGGAAGTGGCATTTCTCCCAATTGGTCTAGAACAGATTCAAAAGGTTGATCTCCTTGCCACGAGAAGCGCACCAAGCGTTCCCCATCATCTAAGCGTTCTACTACGGTTGCTTTGAGGAGGTCTTCGCCAAAATACATTTCGCTACCAACGGCTAAGCGTCTGCCTGGTTTGACCAATGCCTTCCAATGTTGTGAACCCACCCTCTCTAAAAGAAGACATTCAACCTGGCCTTCACTGGCTTTTTTTCCAATAAGTCGAGCCGGTAAAACCTTGGTATCATTGACCACCAAAACATCCCCTGCACGCAGCCAATGACCTAATTTTGCAAAGGTATCGTGTGCTAAGGTTCCCAGATTACGCTCTACCAGAAGCAGTTTCGAATCCGACCGTCTTTGTAACGGACTTTGAGCGATTAGGGATTCTGGTAAAGAAAAATCAAATTGCGAGACCAACAAATCCTTGTCTTGTTTTATCATTGACCGATCGTTACCCCTTTGTAATAAAATTGAATGATCTCGTCATAAGTATGACCATGATCTGCCATTGCTTTTGCACCGTATTGTGACATCCCCAGATTATGTCCGTACCCACCACCGGTGAGTAGATAACTTGTTTGGCTACTTTGCATAGAGGTCAATCCTACATTTTGCAAAATTGAAGTTCCCCATCGCACAGTCGGTGCTTGAATTCCGGTTGCTGTCATAACAGAGGTTATTCCACCAAAATAGGGTGTAACAAGGTTCGGCGCTCTTAAAACGGAGGTGTTAACTTTTTCGTGGATCATAAAGTGAAAGCTCTTAAGTCCGAAAAGCGATTTTACAGCTGCGTTTTTCACACGAAGCGTTTTATAGCTGCCAACAACTTCCATTTCGACCATAGCTCCCCATGCTCCGGTTTTGCTGGTGCGAATTTGTTGAATTTCACCCACATCACCATATGAAGGCGCTAAGATCTGACGAATCTCATCCTTAGAATATTCTCTGGTGGTCCAAGTGAAATCGGGGCTTTCGCTGGGATACAGCTCTTGAACACCACGAATATAGGGAATCGCTTGAACAAAAATGTTCTCGCAATTTTCGGTGCTTCCCCCTGAATCAGCATGATAATAAGCGGCGATCATAGGAGTGTTTCCATAACTGTCTTGGTAGCGTGCTACTTGGCCTTCGGTTTCTTTGATCGCTTGTTGGATGATCCAATGGGTCGCTAAATCGGTTCCTATGTAGGTTTGCTGTGTTGTATTGATATCAAATCCGTATTGCATATAATACGGTATGCTGTCAAACTGAGTTGCTAAAATAAAACTTCTGCTTGCTACGGCTTGCGCTTTAAGAGCTTCAAGAGGCCAAGAAGGTGACATTTCACGGGAAATGACAGCTCCAATATACGTTTCAAAGGGTAGACGATTGATCACAGTGATTCCGTCATAGTGGTAACGTTGTAAGCGCATTTCACCGGGATAAGAACGCAAATTCGGTCCGTATTTCATCGAACCACCGTACAAATCACTAAATACGGCCATAGTTTCACGTAATTCAGTTTGAGTTGATCCTGAATAAGGCTGGTAAAAGAAAAGATCTCCACCCCAACCATCGTAGAACCATAGACAATGGCCTAACGTAGCATTGGTGTAGGTCAAGCCCAAAGCCTGACATCCTGCCGCTGAAAGCCATACGCTCCAACTATTGCCCACATAAGCCGGTGAGCAATCTAGGCCTTGGTAGCCATGTTCATAGATGTAGGTAGAAGCATCTTGAAAAGAATCGAATCCGCTCGCAATTTCACCATACACGCCATAAACCGGAATGGCGATGATTCCGTAGACACCATTGCTACTGAAAATATCTCTTCCCTCTGAAGCTAAGCGGACCCCGCTTTGGAAATGGATCTGAACTTGCGAAACAGCGTTATCTCCATATTCGATTCCGACCGATATTTGATCGGGAACTTGTTGAACCTGAGCGATGATAGGGTTTGTTTGAACTAAAACAAAGACGAATAACGTTAATAAAAGTGTGAACCAGCGTTTCATAATAGAATCTCCTTCTCCGGATAATAGCGTTCATATTCGCTCAACAAACACCCACAGTAGTTCTGTCGGTATAATCCTAAAGACAAGGCGTTCGATTTTGTCTCAGGATAGTTGGCGCGCAGGTCCGGAGCGAGGAACTCCAGTCCATTCTTTAAAGCAATTTTATTGCCAAGTTCTACAATGTAATTCCAATTTTGATAAGGGCTGACCAGTAGCGTAGTACTGAATTGCTTGATCCCAAGCCTCTTTGCTTCTTCGGCCGTTTTTTGTAATCGGTCAGCATAGCAGTAGTTACAGCGTTCTTTTGGATGTTTGAGTGCGTGCTGAAGAAACGGAAACGGATCATAGGATTCCGACAGCAAAACAGAAAAGTTTTGTGCTTGTCCCAGCATCAAAAGTCCTCTTCGACGTTTCTCGTATTCCGCCAACGGTTGAATATTGGGATTGTAATAAAACAAAACCGGTTCCAGTCCTTGTTCTCTAAAAAAGGGAGCAACGACTGTGGCACATGGACCACAACAAGAATGCAATAACATGATACACCTACTATGATAATAATTTCGTTTGAGGATTCTCCTCATCCGTTTCCCCGTTTTTGGCTTTTTCGGGTATTCCCAAATACTGATACGCTGCTGAGGAAACTATTCTCCCTCTTGGGGTGCGTTGGACAAAGCCAATTTGCATTAGGTAAGGCTCAATAACATCTTCCAGCGTTTCTGTCTCTTCTTGGATTGAAGCGGCGAGGGTTTCTACCCCGACCGGACCTCCGCCATAATTCTGAATCGCAGATAAGAGATACATGCGGTCGATCCGATCAAATCCCATATCATCCACTTCAAGCATATCGAGAGCGTAATCCGCTAATTCTTTGGTAATGACTCCGTTTCCATGAACTTGTGCGAAATCTCGAATGCGCTTTAACAAGCGGTTTGCAATTCTCGGCGTCCCTCGCGAACGACGAGCGATCTCTTTGGCCCCTTCGGACTCGATATCCACCTGCAATATCGTTGCAGAGCGGGTCACGACCTGTTCCAGTTCCTGATGTGTATAATATTCCATGCGACTGATTACACCAAAACGATCTCGAAGTGGTGGTGATAAAAAGCCAAACCTTGTTGTCGCTCCGATCAATGTAAATGGTTGCAGATCGATTCTGATCGATCTGGCGCTGGGGCCTTTTCCAACAACAATATCTAAAGCATAATCTTCCATCGCTGAGTATAAAACTTCTTCGACGGCTCGATTCAACCGATGAATCTCATCAATAAAAAAAACATCATAGGCACCTAAATTCGTCAATAGTGCTGCTAAATCTCCGGCACGTTCTATGGCAGGTCCGGAAGTCATTCGCAAATTGACACCTAATTCATTCGCCAAAATATGCGCTAGCGTTGTCTTACCAAGGCCCGGTGGCCCATACAGCAAAACATGGTCCAAGGCTTCATGTCGCTGCACTGCTGCTTGAACAAAAACCTTGAGATTCTCCTTGGCTTTGATTTGACCGATATACTCTTTGAGATACCGTGGGCGAAGGGATAATTCCATTAGATCCTCTTCGGGAAGAGAATCCACTGTGATTAAGCGATCATCCATGTCCATTCACCTCTATTTCTCAAATTCGTAGGAGCATTTGCAGAGCATCCTTGATAAGAACCTCAACCTTTGCATCCGGGTGCCGCTCAACAGCGATCCTTACTTGTTTCGTAGCTTCTCGTAAATCATACCCAAGTACCAAAAGGGCTTCGATTGCTTGATTAGTGGCGCTGTTTGGATCACTTGCCATTGTAAACCCTTTCAGTTCCACATCGTGACTACTCCATTCAAGTCCGCTGACCTTGCTCTTTAATTCCAGTATCATCCGTTGAGCGGTTTTGATACCAATGCCGGGGACTTTTTTTAATGAAGCCACATCTTCTTGTAATAACCATTGACTGATCAACGATGGTGATGCAAACGACAGCATATTCAAGCCATTTTTAGGTCCGATTCCCGAAACAGAGATCAATAATTGAAAAATTTCTACTTCTTCAACGGTTAGAAATCCATAAATGGCAGAGCCGTCCTCTTTTTGATGATAATGGGTGTGAAAATAGATCTTCTCATTAGTTTTCAGATGATGATACGCATCGGAGATCGGAACGAAAACGCGCATGCCAAACCCTTGTAGATCTACCACACAAACACCCGGTTGTGAACGTGCAAGAATTCCCTGAAGATAAGCTAGCATATCAATTCCTCCCGTGTGTTTATTGTTGCAATAACTTCATCTTTCTTGACTGCATATGACAAATTGCAATTGCCAACGCATCTGCAGTATCATCCGGTTTTGGAATTTCCGGCAAACCCAATAATACTTTGACCATTTGCTGAACCTGTTTTTTTTCAGCTCTTCCGTAACCTGTTACAGCTAATTTGACTTCCATGGGTTTGTATTCCATGAGTTTGACGTTCTTCTGTTGGGCAGCTAATAAGATGACCCCTCTGGCCTGTCCGACAACAAGCGCAGTTGTAACATTACGACTAAAAAACAGCTCTTCTACACCGATCTCGCTGGGTTGATACTGATCGATAATATCGGAGACTTGTTTGTATATGGCTTCCAAACGGCACGACGTATTCCAGTTGGGAGGAGTAATGATACTGCCATAGGCGACAGCCTTCATATGTGCTTCCGAACCCGACAAAATTGCGTAGCCGGTCGTCGCGAGACCGGGATCGATTCCTAAGATGATCATAACGATTCTCCGTTATTCATCGTCCTCTTCGTCTTCGTAATCTGCATTATCATAAACATTCTGAACATCCTCATTTTCATTTAAGAAGGATAAGAGTTTTTTTAGTTTAACTAAATTCTCATCCTCAATCTGCACCTTATTGTTAGGTATATTGCTGATTTCAGCCATCAGGAAATTAAATTTACCGGCTAACGTGTCTTTGACAGCATCAAAATCTGCCGGGGTTGTGTAAATCTCAAAGACATCATCTTTTAGGAGCAGATCCTCACCACCGGCTTCTAAGACCAGCATCAGCATTTCGTCTTCATCCATAGGGTATTCTTCACGATCAATGACCAGAAGGCCTTTGCGCTCAAACATCCAATTGACACTGTTGGTTTCTCCTAAATTACCACCGTACTTATCAAAGATATGACGAATATCCCCAGCTGTGCGATTGCGATTGTCGGTGATCACTTCTACCATAATAGCAACACCGCCGGGTCCATACCCTTCATACGTCAATTCTTCGTAATTGACCCCTTCCAATTGACCGCTCCCGCGCAAAATCGCCCGAGAGATATTGTCGTTTGGCATATTGCTTTCTTTGGCTTTGGCAATCAATGTTTTCAGTTTGATGTTATAATCTGGATTTGATCCGTTATTTCGCACTGCAACGATGATTTCTTTGGAAATACGAGCAAAGACTTGCCCTCTGACTGCATCGACTTTCCCTTTCGCACGCTTGATGGTAGCCCATTTAGAATGACCCGACATAATAACAACCCTTTCTTGTACATAAGTTTAATTTTCTTCTGAATACCAAGTAGCCAAACGGATAGGTTCTGAGATAATTTGCTGAAGTTCGTTCAGGAGATTTGCGATCTTCATTTCCAAATCAATGTATTCACGACATAGCGGATGATTACTCAAAACTTGAGCCAGTTTCTGGATCTCATCCATTTGAGACGGAGTCGGAGAATGCCCCGCTTGGTACAGTGAAGCCAATGCTTTTTGCTTTGAAAAAAAGTCATCCATCATGCTCTTGGCCACCGCTTGGTTGCGAATTCTCATTTTTAACTGTTTGAGTCTCTGGATATCTGAATGCATCGAGATGGCTTCCGCCAGTTGATTTGCGATTTCATAAGGATTCAAATCATCACTTCCTTGCTCTGTTACAGAATTCATCCTGTTTATTTCTCTATACAGTGCTATTTTCCCTCCTATCGGCTTTTGACAGAATCGGTCGCATTCACAAAATTGAAATTTGTTTTTTCTTATAGCTGTGGTATAATAAGCACGATGATTTTCCAAAGGAGGGAATGAGGATGAACCTTATAGGAAAAAAGAAAGCATCTTCTTCAGAAAAGACAAAAAAGAAAAACAAGACCGAAGCGATGAGCCTCTTGTATAAAATCTTGATCGGTGCTCTCTTAAGCGTTTGTATTATTGGAGGAATCGGGTTAGGCTGGGCTTATTCTGTTTTACAAGACCTTCCTGATCTGAACCCAAATTTACTGGCCAATCCTGCTGCAGCTTCAACGATTTTTGACAAAAATGGTGAGGTTCTACTTTCTATGTTCTTAGAAGAGGATTACCGATTACCAGTGGACTTCAATGATATTTCGCCTTGGATCAAAAAAGCGGTTGTGGTTTCTGAGGACAAAGGATTTTATGAACACAACGGAATTAACGTCAAGGGGACAATGCGAGCAATCACTTCGTTGGGGAAAGCCGGAGGAGGAAGTTCGATTACCCAACAATTAGCACGAAATGTGTATTTGACATTAGATGTAAGTTTTGCCCGAAAATTACGCGAAATGGCCCTAGCCTTGCAACTGGAAAAACTCTACAGTAAAGATGAGATTTTAGGTTATTACTTAAATCAGATCTTTTTTGGACATTGGGCACAAGGTGTACAAGCCGGCGCACAAATGTATTTCGGCAAAGACGCCAAAGATTTGAATTTAGCCGAATCTGCAATGCTGGTTGCTACCATTCCCTCGCCAAATGAATATTCACCATATATCGATTTTGAAACTTCAACTTATATGCAACATCTTATGCTCGACCTCATGCTAGAAGAAGGTGCAATCTCTCAGGAGGAATCCGCAGAAGCGAAATCCTTTGAGATCACATTAGTTGGTTTAGATGTAGCACGAACTGCTTCCTTTACTTCAAACTACTTTGCCGATTATGTTTTAGATCAATTACCGGAGTTACTGACACCTTATTATGGATCTCAGGAGATTGCCGAAAAAGCGATCACCAGTTTTGGTTTAGAAATACACACGACGTTAGATCCGGTTGCACAAGCCTCTGTAGAAAAAGCAATCAGTGATCAATTGGTGAAATACCAAGATCGAAATGAAGACGGCCAATATGATCGACAAGCTGCCGCGGTTGTCATACAACCAGAAACAGGTTATATAGTGGCTTTAGTGGGTGGTCGCGAGTATCCAGAGAATACTACCGGTGCATGGAACCGAGCTTCCGATTCGTTACGCCAGCCGGGTTCTTCTATTAAACCCCTCATTGACTACGCCCCCGGAATCGCAGCTCGTTATATTACAGCCGCTACCGTGTTTGATGATGTGCCAACACCTTACGAAACATATACTGACGAAGATTGGGAACCCACAAATTTTGATGATGCTTACTTTGGACTGATTAATGTAAGAGAAGCATTAGCTCGTTCACAAAACATCCCGGCGATTAAAACCATGGAATTGGTTGGAGTCGATGAATGTATCTCTTTTGCGCGAAATTTGGGGCTAACAAGCATCGGCGAAGATGACCGAAACCTTTCTGCTGCCATTGGTGGTTTGACTTATGGCGTCAGCCCCTTAGATATGACGGTAGCTTATGCTACCTTTGCAAATCAAGGAGTTCGTACCAATCCGGTCGTAGTGACGAAAGTTGTCGATAAATACGGTGTGACGATCTTCGAAAATCGACCCTATAAAACCATTGTTTTTGATGAGCAGACTGCCTATATCATGACCGATTTACTGAAAACAGTGGTCTCTCTCCCCTACGGCACCGGTCGTTTAGGTCGATTAGGTGACCGCCCTGTAGCGGCAAAATCTGGAACGACAGACGATTTCTATGATTTATGGTTTTGTGGTTACACAAAAGAGTATGCTGCAACGGTATGGATCGGGCACGATCAAGTCAAAGAAATGTATGACTTGTATGGAACTGGAATTGCACCCAAAGTGTGGCAACAATTCATGGCTGAGATTCACGAAGGCTTACCAATACGAGACTGGGAAGTACCCAAAAACATTGAAAGAGTTGAGGTTTGCCGACTTTCCGGACTAAGACCTTCTGCTATTTGCCCGTCAGATACCAGGATTTATGAAGTTTTCATTACAGGCACAGCACCTGCCTTAACGGAAGTATGCTCAACCCATGTCATCGCCGAAATCGATACCCGTAATGCCCAATTAGCTACTCCGGAAACTCCTGAAGCCTATGTGGCGAAGCAGCTTTTCATACATCGTCCCACGCCACTACCGTATCCTCTGCCATATGGCAATTATCCCCCGGATGCCAAATATGAGATTCCAAAAGTCTTTTCCTCCTTGGGAGCAGATGAGCCTGTGATCCCTCCCGTTACACCTGATCCTACGGATCCAACAGAGCCACCAGTTCCACCTATAACACCTTAAGCTTCAAGCCACGCACAACGTTGAAAAATACTCAACAATGTGCGTGGCTTTTTGAAATTTCAAAAAAAATTTTCAACTACTAGGCTGAAGTATGGACAACGGCGTCCATCTATTATATAATTCTTAAGGTTATATTCCTAACTAAATGCACGGGAGGTATTTTAACATGAAAAATTTCACTGGAAAGGATTACGCCCTAGGTGTTCAACACTTGTTTGCCATGTTTGGTGCAACAGTTTTGGTACCTTTATTGACTGGGTTTAATCCTGCATTAGCCTTAGTAACGGCTGGAATCGGAACTCTTATTTTTCATTTTTGCACCAGTTTCCAAGTACCGGTTTTCCTTGGCTCTTCTTTTGCCTTTATTGGTGCCGTAGCTACTGCAGCTGCAACAAAAGGAATTCCCTACGCCCAAGGTGGCATCATGGCAGCCGGCCTTGTTTATGTGGTATTATCCTTTATTATTCGTGCAATCGGTTCAGAAAAAGTAAAAAGCATGTTCCCGCCCGTCGTTACCGGACCGGTTATTTTGGTCATTGGTATCAGTTTGGCGGGAATTGCTGTAAAAGATGCGTTGAATATAGCTACCTCAAGTGCTTTCCAAGTATTTACGACTGTTGGTTTCACCTCTGATTCTTTGTTGAGTCTTTTCATCGCTCTGTTTACCTTGGTTGTTGTCATCGGTTTTTCGATTTTTGCCAAGGGTTTCTTTAAATTAGTGCCGATCCTTTTCGGAATCGGTAGCGGATATCTCCTCTGCTTGATCCTCCATTTCATGGGAATCTTCCAAATGGATTTCTCTGCAATTCAATCTGCTCCATGGTTAAATATTCCTTACGTCACCCCCGGCTTTTTCTCCTTACCCAAATTTGACTGGGGTGTCATCATATCAATTGCTCCCATTGCTTTAGTTACTTTTATGGAGCATATCGGCGATATCACCACCAATGGCACCGTAGTCGGTAAAAACTTCTTTGATAAACCGGGTCTACATAGAACCCTTTTAGGAGACGGCTTGGCAACTCTCATGGCAGGTTTCTTTGGTGGTCCGGCTAACACGACCTATTCGGAAAATACCGGAGTTCTTGCAACCACTAAGAACTATAATCCGGCGATTTTAAGGATTGCTGCTGTTTTTGCGATCCTCTTAGGATTCTTAGGAAAATTTGGAGCTACTTTACAAACCATTCCCGGCCCCGTTAAAGGCGGTGTTGAATTAGTGATTTTCGGTATGATTGCCAGTATTGGTATTCGATCTTTGGCAGAAGCCAATCTCGATTTCACCAATTCCCGCAATTTGATTATCGTAGCCTTGATTCTTACTCTTGGCCTTGGCATCGATGTGATCGGTGGAATTCCGCTAACCATTGCTAGTGCCCAGATCCGCTTTTCCGGCCTCTTCGTTGCAACCTTTGTCGGGGTCATTCTCAATGCAGTATTACCGAAAAATGTATAATGTTTAAAGAAAGGATTTGATCTTCTTGTCAGCCACTACTGTTTATGAAATGAACCATCCCCTAATTTGTCACAAGATTTCAATGATGCGGGATCAAGCCACCCCAGTCAAGGAATTCAGAGAGTTAGTCCACGAGGTCTCTCTCTTGCTTGGATACGAAGCAACGAGGGATTTACCCTTGGTAGAAAAGCCTGTTTCTACCCCTGTTGCTGAAACGATTGGCAAGTTTGTCGATAAACAGGTTGCCTTAGTTCCCATTTTAAGGGCTGGGTTAGGTATGGTTGATGCAATGATGAGTTTGATACCAGCTGCCAAGATTGGTCATATCGGTTTGTATCGTGATCATGACTCCTTAAAACCGGTGGAGTATTATTGCAAATTACCACCAGATATTGAAAATCGACATGTTCTTGTTTTAGATCCTATGCTAGCTACCGGTGGAAGTGCTTCTGAAGCAATCAGTATGATCAAAGCGAAAGGGGCAACAAGGATCAAATTGGTTTGTATCATCGCTGCACCGGAAGGCATTGCTTGTCTGCAAAAAAACCACCCCGATGTCGAGATCGTCTGCGGTGCCATCGATGAGCGCTTAAATGAACACGGTTACATTGTTCCCGGTTTAGGCGATGCAGGAGATCGACTCTACGGAACCTTATAAAAATAGTACATAGAAACGCCACCCGCTGTTGGTTGACACCAATAATGGGTGGCTTCTTTATTGATCCATAAAATGTTTAGAGAAGTAAGAAACGATACAAGTAGAACAAACCAAAAGATGCTCCGGCAAGGATCGGTAAAAGTTTGATATTCTCTTTTGTCACATTCCCTACCCCACATCCCACATAGGAGTTACTCAAAATTTGACACAAATGAAGTGGTGAATAGTAATACCCAATAAAGGACCAGATATAGATGAAAAAGACGTAGAGCAATTTCTCTGTAGGACTAATGGGCAGGGTCTGCACCAATGGCAGTAGAATGCCTAAACTTACCATATTCAGCCCCGTCGACAGTCCTAAAACCGTTGCTATAAGCATAATTACTAAAAGCACGCTGAAACCAGAGACCGATAAAAACAAGTTTGAAAAAAGGGTCATGACAGATGCCTGGCTTTTGATCAAGTTTTGCACGAAATAAACCCCTACCAACATAAAAAGGGTGTGTAGGTTGATTCCTTTGATTGCTGTTTGCAGATACGTACTTTTCTCAGAAACTAAGAAGAAGCTGAAACCGATACTGATCAATACAGAAAGCCACATCGGGAATCCAAAAATCAAGTTGATCAGAACAATGCCATAAATCGGTGCAGAATATAAGGCCAAATCTCTGAGGGCTTCTGAAACAGAAGACTCTGAAACTGTTCTTTCAACAGGTACATTCTTTAGGTGGATCATAAATGCCCCACCAACATAAAGAATGACCAATGGAATGTTAAGCGCGATCAATCGATAAATCCCGATCTCAGGCATAATCGAATCGATGAGAAGCATAGCGGAACCGAATGGAACTACATACATGGCTACGTGACGAAACGTTAGATTAATAGTTGATATGCGATTTGAAGAAATGTTTAATTTCTTCCCAATATTATAGACAAAAGGGACCGAAAGAAAGGCCCCTCCGGGTACGGGCAACATTCCCAGAATAGCTGGTAAGAGCATCATAATAATTTTAGGATTATGAATTAGAACTTCCAGACTGCTAACGATTCGTTGGAATATTCCATAGCGACTCAAGACCGTTCCAAGGATACCGATCATGATCACAGCCAACATAGTACTTTGTACAGAACCAGTGGTAAATACACGAAGAAATGCATCCCAGACTTCCGGGGGTTTGATTCCTGCAAATAAACTCATCAATAACCCTGTAATAACCAAGGCTCCACCAAAACCTATTTTCTTGATTCTGGTCAAGAATGGCATAAAAACGAATGCAGCAGCAATTCCTAATGCTTGATTCATATAAGTAATAGCCCCTTTGCTTATGGTAATTTGATTTTACCATTTTCAATACCCGATTGAAGTTTCCCTTTATAGAATTGTGAGGATATTGAAGTCAGAAAGAAAAATATCCACATTTTACCATAATAAAAAGAGCGATCTCCGTTGAGACCGCTCTGGTGGACCAGTATTATAAGAACAAACCGCTAAAGGTCAAAGCAACGATTGACATCAATTTAATAAGGATATTCAATGAAGGTCCTGATGTATCTTTGTAAGGATCTCCGACCGTGTCACCAACAACCGCTGCAGCGTGGGCTGGAGTTCCTTTTCCGCCATATGCACCAGCTTCAATGAACTTCTTAGCATTGTCCCAAGCACCACCTGAATTTGACATTTGAATGGCTAATAGGACACCGGTAACCGTCGAACCCGCTAAAAGCCCACCAACGGCATGTTTTCCAAGCAACAGACCAGTTACAATAGGACTTAGAACAGCGATAACGCCGGGTAAGACCATTTGGCGTAAGGCAGCAGTAGTAGAAATATCGACACATCTTGCATAGTCAGGTTTCCCGGTGCCTTCCATAATACCAGGGATCTCTCGGAACTGACGACGAACTTCTGCGATCATTTCTTGAGCTGCTTTACTGACCGCTTCCATGGTCATGGCTCCGAATAAATAAGGCAACATGCCCCCAATTAGTAAGCCAACAATTACTTTGGGTTCCATGAGGTTGATTACATCTAATTGTACACTGGTAGCATAAGCAGAGAACAAAGATAATGCTGTCAAAGCAGCGGAACCAATAGCAAATCCTTTACCAATCGCTGCAGTTGTGTTACCAACCGAATCCAATTTATCGGTAACAGCACGAACGCTCTTGTCGAGTTCTGCCATTTCAGCAATTCCACCTGCATTATCAGCAATTGGACCATAAGCATCGACTGCTACAGTGATTCCGGTTGTCGAAAGCATACCGACTGCAGCCATCGCTATTCCAAATAGGCCTGCAAAATTGTAAGCAACTAAAATAGCAATCGAGATTACAAAAATAGGAGCTGCTGTCGAATACATTCCCACTGCTAAACCGGAAATGATCGTTGTTGCAGGACCTGTTTGAGATGATTCTGCAATTCCTTTAACCGGTTGGAAATCAGAAGAGGTATAGTATTCGGTAATTTGACCTATCGCGATACCGGCTACTAATCCGGCAACGGTAGCAAAGAAAAGATTCCAATTGGAAATACCGGTCACGGCGAAAACTGCCGATATTGCAACAACCAATAGTCCTGCTACATAGGTTCCGGTATTGAGGGCTTTTTGGGGACTTGTTCCCGCACCGGCGTTGACAAAACGAGTGCCGATCATGGCAGCAAGTGTTCCAACAGCGGCTAAAAGCAATGGATATAAGACCATGTTGAGTTCCATTTTTGCTGTCAAAGCAATGGACATAGCAGCAATGATTGATCCCACAAAAGATTCAAAGAGGTCGGCACCCATGCCGGCCACATCGCCCACGTTGTCACCAACATTGTCAGCAATAACAGCAGGGTTGCGTGGGTCATCTTCTGGGATTCCAGCCTCAACTTTACCCACTAAGTCAGCTCCGACATCGGCGGCTTTTGTATAAATACCACCACCGACTCTGGCAAACAGAGCAATGGAACTAGCACCTAGTGCAAACCCATTGACGATATTCGGATCTTTAAAAATATAATAAAGTATAGCAACACCACTTAAGCCTAAGCCAACAACGGCCATACCCATAACAGCGCCACCGTTAAAAGCGATTTTTAAAGCGGGATTTTGCCCTTCTTTGGCGGCTTCTGCAGTTCTGACGTTCGCACTCGTAGCAACATTCATTCCAAAGAACCCGGCCAAAACTGAACAAATGGCTCCCAATACAAAAGCTACCGCTGTTTGTGGCTGCAAAACTTCGGACGGAGTAACAAAACCAATAATCAATATTGCTGCAGTTACAACCAAAACAAACCAAACCAAGGTTTTATACTCACGCATTAAAAAGGCCATGGCACCTTCGTGGATCGCATCACCGATTTCTTTCATCTTTGCATTTCCTGCGGGCTGACGTTTGATCCATCCGGCTAAATAGAAGGCGTAGAGTAGGGCTAAAACGCCAACTCCCGCTGCAATAAACTCATAGGGCATAATTTCTTCTTCCTCCTGTTCACTTTAACAGGGAACGCACGAATGCGTCCCCTGTACATCGGTTTTTTATTTTAGAATTTCTACCAAATCGCCGGTCCTCAACCCAGAGGCATTGGCTTCATCGGTATCGATGTGAAACTCTAAGGCGTATGCCGGATTAACTCTGGCTAATACTTGATCAAAAATCAGGCTTCGTGGATTATCTGTAGTTTTGATACGAATAATGTCTTTGTCTTTGATTCCATAGGGAGTTGCTTCATCCGGATGGAAGTGAACGTGACGCATAGCCACGATGACTCCTTCGGTCAATTCGACTGTGCCCTTAGGTCCTTTCAGTGTGATTGGACCTGATCCAGTCAAATTTCCACTGTCTCGAATTGGAGCCTGGATACCCAATGTTACACAATCGGTCATAGACACTTCAATTTGAGTTTGCTTACGCTCCGGACCTAAAACGCGAACATTTTTGATGGTGTTTTTAGGACCGACTAAATCTACTCGTTGATCACACGCAAATTGTCCAGGTTGGTTTAAGTCTTTTATATTGGTAAGGCAAGTATCTTCACCAAATAGAAGAGCAAGATCCTGTTTTGAAAGATGAAGATGGCGTGCAGAAACACCACATACGGCTTTTAAAGGTTCCATGTAACAAGCCTCCTTCTATTGCATTTCAATTAAGGGATCACCGGAGTTGACACTTTGACCTTTGGTCACGAAAATTGCCTTTACGGTTCCAGCCTTGGAAGCCATGATCTCGTTTTCCATTTTCATTGCTTCTAAGATCAATAACAAATCTCCAGGCTTCACTACTGTTCCGACTTGAACCTTGACATCCAAGATGGTGCCGGGAATGGGAGCTTTAATGACTTCTCCATTGCCGGAAGGAGCAGCTGCTGGTTTTGCAGCCGGAGCCGGGGCAGCGGTTTTGGGGGTGGCTTTGGGTTGAGGTGCCGGAGCTGCTTGAACAGGAGCTGCAGTTGTTACTTGAGGGGTTGCTGCACCGCCTACCTCTTCAACTTCTACTTCATAAGCAACGCCATTAACGTGGATTAAATAGGTTTTCATTATTCTATCTCCTTTATCCGTCTCTTATTGATACAATCCTTGCCGTGCGGCAATGGTTTCTTGTCTGGCAGTAGAAGCCCATCCGCTCTCGAGGGAGGTGATTCTACGTATACTGTTCACCTTGATACCGGTTGTTCTATCACTTCCTAAGTAAGCAGCTAAAGCAGCTGTGATAACAGCAACCAATTGTAAATCATTTTCCGGGGTGTTGTCAAGAGTTTCTGTTTCGGTTATCTGAGCGAGTTGTGGCGGAGCAACGACTTCCGGTTTTTTATAAAATGCGGACTTCAATGCTGATACCACAATTATTAGAACGATCAGAACTACAAATACAGTTCCCATGCCCAACAGAGTTGTGATGATACTTGTTTCGGTTTTTTCGATAACTGATAATGTCTGTTCCATTTTGCCTCCTTAAACAGGTAAGTTCCCGTGTTTTTTCGCCGGACGGGCTTCCCGTTTGGTGATGCACATTTCGAGAGCATTGATTAATGTGGGACGGATAGTGGCGGGATCGATAACATCATCAACAAAGCCACGTGAAGCTGCTACATAAGGATTGGCAAATTTATTGCGATACTCATCAATTTTTTCTTGACGTTTGCTCATGGGATCGGCTGCATCTTTAATCTCATCTTTAAAAATAATGTTTGCAGCTCCATCCGGGCCCATAACAGCTATTTCTGCGTTCGGTAAAGCAAAGACCATATCGGCTCCAAGATGACGGCTGCACATCGCTATGTATGCACCACCATAAGCTTTACGGGTGATCACGGTCAATTTAGGAACGTTTGCTTCTGAATAAGCATAAAGCAATTTTGCACCATGACGAATCACACCGCCATGTTCTTGGCTAACACCAGGCAAATATCCAGGTGTATCTGTGAAGGTTACTAGTGGGATATTGAAAGCATCACAGAAGCGGATAAATCTCGATGCTTTATCGGAAGCATTAATGTCCAAACATCCGGCCATAACTTTTGGTTGATTGCCGATTATGCCAACGCTGCGACCGTTAAGACGGCCAAAACCAGTGATCATGTTTGCAGCATAAGCCGCTTGAACTTCAAAGAAATTCTGATCATCGACAACATTCGTCATAATATCGCGCATATCATAGGGGCGATTTGGACTCTCGGGAACGATGTTGCGTAATCCTTCATCGGTTCGGGTGGGTGAATCTTCACTGGGGACAACCGGGGTTGTTTCCAGGTTGTTAGAAGGAATAAAACCGATCAGTGTTCGAACCATATCTAAGGTTTCTTCATCGGAGTTCCCCACAAATTGAGCTACGCCGCTGGTTGAAGCATGGATCGCAGAGCCTCCTAAGGCATCGGCGCTGACATCTTCTCCAGTCACTGATTTAACGACTTGAGGTCCGGTAATAAACATATTGGCGTAATTCGTCATGAAAATAAAGTCTGTTAAAGCAGGAGAATAGACTGCTCCGCCGGCACACGGCCCCATAATAACAGAAATCTGCGGAATGACACCGGACGCGAGTGTATTACGATAGAATATATCGCCATAGCCTTTTAAAGCATCGACGCCTTCTTGAATTCTAGCACCGCCGGAGTCATTGATTGAAATGAACGGCGCACCCATTTTCACGGCTAGATCCATAACTTTGCAAATTTTGGCGGCATGCATTTCACCTAAAGATCCACCAATCACGGTAAAATCCTGGGCTGCGAGATAAACGAGTCGGCCATCGACTGTACCGTAGCCGGTAATGACGCCTTCTCCGGGTGCTTCTGTATTTTCCATACCGAAAGCTGTACAACGGTGGGTCACAAAGGTGTCCAGTTCAACAAAACTATCTTGGTCTAAAACATAAAGGATTCTTTCTCTCGCTGTTTTTTTACCGGCAGCATGTTGTCTCTGCACTCTTTTCTCACCGCCACCTTGGGCAACGGTTGCTCTCTTCTGAGCTAGTTCTTGAATCTTATCCATAAAAATCCCATTCCTCCTACTGCTTTAGTGTTTTTCACATAGCTCCACCAAAACACCGAAGGTGGATTTTGGATGGACAAATGCAATTTTTACCCCACCGGCACCAATTCTAGGGGTTTCATCAATCAATCTTGCCCCGCCAGCTTTTAATTGTGCGAGGGTTTCTTCAATGTTATCTACTTGGAACGCTACGTGAGCGATGCCTTCTCCCCTTTTTTCAATGGTCTTGGCAATCGGACTGTCGTCACAGGTAGGTTCCAAAAGTTCAATTTTGCTCTCCCCGATTTTCAACATCGCTACAGTGACCATTTGCTCTTCAACGACCTCGGTCCCTTTTAACTCTAATCCCAAGACTTCCTGATAGAATTTTATTGCCTGTGCAAGATCTTTGACAGCAATTCCAAGATGATCGATTTTTTGTAACATTGCGTTAACTCCTTTTTTCATACCATGAACCGATGGAAGTTCCAATTCTTTAAGAATAGAGAGCGCTACCGAATACGCATTGGTTTTTCCTTCTGATAACTCTTTCAACAGGATCTCTCGATTACGATATAAAGAACTGTTGATCAAAATTTGATTCCATTGCGCCTCAACATTGCTTTCGAGTTCTTTCCATAAGCGCTCTTCTCTTTGTTTTTGCCACTTGCCACTGATTATGGATTGTTCTTTTACCCGATTCAAGGCATCTGCTAAGAGATCGATTCCGGTGCCCTTTGTGGAAACTGTTTTAATGACAGGGGGGCGGATTTGTCCTTTGGGTGCTAAATCAAGCATCATATTTATTTCGGTAACAACCCGCTCGGCTCCTTCTTTGTCAGCTTTATTTACAACAAAGAGATCTCCGATTTCCATGATCCCTGCTTTACTGATTTGAATATCATCACCTAATCCCGGTACTGAAACCACAACCGTTAGGTCCGCGGTCTCAACAATTTCAGTTTCAGCCTGACCAATACCAACGGTTTCGATAAGGATGATATCAAATCCATAGGCATCCATTAATTTGATGGTGTCTTGAGTGGCAGCAGAAAGTCCTCCTAAGCGTCCTCTGGAGCCCATACTTCTGATGAAAACGCCAGAATCTGTAAAGCTCTCACTCATTCGAATTCGATCTCCCAAAATCGCCCCTCCACTGAAAGGGCTGGTGGGATCGATCAGTATGACACCTATTTCTTTTCCCAATTTACGATAATGCTGAATCAACTTGCCTGTTAATGTGCTCTTGCCGGCTCCCGGGGGACCGGTGATTCCGATCACATCGCTTTTGCCTAGTGAAACAGTTTGATGCAAATCTCCCATGAAAGGTCTAGATTGCAAAAAGTTGTTCTCAACATAAGTAATTGCTTTAGCCAGTTGGCGTTTGTTACGTTGCTGTAAACCTTGAAGCAACCCTTGTTCTTTTTCCGATAACTTATTTCTGGACATGCTGACGGACAAATTCAACGCAATCAACCGTTGAAGTTCCCGGTGTGAAAATTTCAAGCACACCTTGTTCTTTTAAGAAAGGAATATCCTCATCCGGAATAACACCGCCACCAATGACTTTGATATCGGTTGCATTCTTTTCCTTCAACAACTCCATGATCTTTGGGAAAAGATAATTATGAGCACCCGATAAAATGGAGACACCAATCATATCAACATCTTCTTGGATGGCAGTTTCAACGATTTGCTCTGGGGTTTGACGTAAACCGGTATAAATCACTTCCATGCCTGCATCTCTGAAAGCACGAGCTATGACTTTAGCCCCGCGGTCATGTCCGTCTAGTCCCGGTTTTGCTACTAAAACTCGAATTGGATTTGACATTTTGTCTCCCCCTTTATATTGATACCGATGCTTGGTATTCACCAAACACGTCACGAAGTACATCGCAGATTTCGCCTAACGTTGCATATGCTTTTACAGCTTCGAGGATTAAAGGCATTAAATTGGTATCGGTTTCGGCGGCTGATTTCAATTTCACTAGAACCTCGTCTACAGCCTTCTGATCGCGTTTGGCCTTGAGGTTATTGATTTTTTGTATCTGCATAGCTCCAACCTTGGGATCTACTCGCAACAAGCCCTTCGGAGAAGGTTCTTTCATTGTGAACTTATTGACACCGATCACAATGCGTTCGCCTTTCTCAATTTCCTGTTGCCACGTATATGCACTATTTTGAATCTCCTGCTGAATGTACCCTTGCTCAATGGCGACGACGGCTCCACCCAGATCATCGATTTTCTTCAAATAATCTTCCGCGGTTTTTTCCAGTGTATTGGTAATCGCTTCAATATAATAGGAACCTGCCAATGGGTCTATGGTATCCCCTGCACCGCTTTCATACGCAATGATTTGTTGTGTTCTAAGTGCAATCCGTACTGCGTCTTCTGTAGGCAAAGCAAGCGCTTCATCACGAGAATTCGTATGTAAAGACTGTGTTCCGCCTAGAACAGCTGCTAAAGCCTGTAATGTAACGCGAATGATATTATTGTCCGGTTGCTGCGCCGTTAACATAGAACCCGCTGTTTGCGTATGGAAACGCAACATCATTGATTTGGGGTTGGTTGCATGGAACCGGTCTTTCATTATTTTAGCCCATAAACGCCGGGCTGCTCTAAATTTCGCGATTTCTTCAAATAAATCATTGTGGGCGTTAAAGAAGAAAGAGAGTCTTGGAGCAAAGTCATCTACATTTAATCCTGCTTTGATAGCCGCTTCTACATAAGCAATTCCATCGGCAATCGTAAATGCAATTTCTTGTGCAGCATCGGAGCCGGCTTCACGAATGTGATAACCGGAGATGCTAATGGTATTCCATTCCGGCACTTCTTTGGCGCAATATTCAAAAATATTGGTGATCAACCTCATAGAAGGTTTCGGCGGAAAAATATAGGTTCCTCGGGCAATATATTCTTTCAGAATATCATTTTGAATCGTTCCACTTAACTTTTCAATGGACACGCCTTGCTTTTCGGCAACGGCAATATACATTGCTAACAGGACAGCAGCCGGAGCATTGATCGTCATCGATGTACTGACTTTATCCAAAGGAATCCCGTCAAAAAGGATTTCCATGTCCGCTAAAGAATCAATTGCCACACCAACTTTTCCAACTTCACCTTGAGATAAAGGATGATCGGAATCGTATCCAATTTGTGTGGGTAGATCAAAAGCGACAGATAAACCGGTTTGCCCTTGTTGCAATAGATATTTATAACGTTCATTGGATTCTTCCGCTGAAGCAAAACCAGCATATTGACGCATCGTCCAAAAACGTCCGCGATACATCGTAGGTTGTACACCACGTGTATACGGGTATTCTCCCGGCAAACTTAAGTCACTGTTATAATCCAACTCTTCAATGTCGAGAGGACTATACACTCTTTTTACTTCATAACCGGATGTACTCAAGAAGGGTGTCTTTCTTTCCGGAAAGCGCGAAATCGTCTTGGCTACAACGCCCTTATCCCATTTCTCTACTTTGTTTCGAATATCTTCTCTGTCATTCATCTACAGGTCGCCTCCGATTCCTTTTTTGTTTAATATTAACGTAAGCTACCCTCCCGGAAAACCGAGAGGGCACTCATTATTGCAGGAAAATGCTGAGCTATTTTCCTGCAATAACGATGATTCTATTAGAGGATGAATTTTGTTGCTGCTTCTGCACCTGCTGCTAGGGCTTTTTTGTTTAGAGCTTCAGTACCTTTGGGAACACGATCAAGAACCGCAGCTTCGAGTGATTCATAACTTACACATTGCGTAAGTTTTTGTAAAACACCTAACGTTACAATATTAGCCACGACTGGACGCAATTGAGTTCGGGCAATCTCTAAAACCGGTATTTGGTAAACCGTATATTCAGCATCTACATCCGCTTCGATCGATTCATCTAAAACGACGATCGATTTCGCAGAAACACCAACTTTATATTTATCATAGGAATCTTGTGTTAAGGAGACCAGAATATCGGGACTGGTAACCTTTGGATAATTGATTTCATGTTCAGAAATGATTACTTCCGCTTTACTGGAACCACCACGGGCTTCAGGTCCGTACGATTGACTTTGCAGAGCATTTAATCCGTCATACAAAGCAGCTTCCGCAAGGATAATTCCGGCAGTAATGATACCTTGACCACCTGAACCGCTCAAACGAATTTCAGTTTGCTTTTTCATTATTTCTTACCCTCCGAATTCGCCATCACTTTTGCATAAGCTTCGCAATATTCTAAAGCAGGTTTATTGTAAATCTCACCAATCGTAAACTTTCCGGCCATTTCTTCTTCAGATAACTTTTCCGCTGCTTTCAGTGTTACAGCATGATCTTTTTGCCAATTCAACATTTCAACCGGACCACCTATTTTATTCTTGCGACCAAAATAGGTTGGACAATGTGTTACAGCTTCGATGAGCGAAAATCCTTTGTTTTGGATTCCCTTTTTAATATAATCACGTAACTGGTTGGTATGATATGTAGTGGAACGAGCTACGTAGGTGGCACCTGCGGCTTGTCCTAAGGCACATAAATCAAAGGGTCGATCAATATTTCCATAAGGAGCTGTCGTTGCTAGGCTGTCGGTAGGAGTTAAGGGTGAATATTGGCCGCTTGTCATACCATAAATCGAGTTATTGAAAACGATGGTAGTAATGTCAATGTTTCTGCGGCAAGCATGAATCAAATGGTTTCCGCCAATAGCAGCGCTATCTCCGTCTCCGGTCAGTACAATAACGGTAAGCTCCGGATTTGCATATTTTACGCCGGTTGCAAATGCTAAGGCCCTTCCATGGGTCGTATGCAGTGTAGAAAAATCAAGATAACCCGGAGCACGCGATGAACAGCCAATTCCCGAGACAACCACGATTTTATCTTGATCTAATCCTAATTCTTGAATGGCTCTGAGCACCTGAGAAGTAATGATGCCATTGCCGCATCCGGGACACCAAATGTGAGGCATTTTGTTGATGCGCAGTAATTCTCTTCCGTTACTCATGGCTATACCCCCTCAATTTGGTCAACGATTTCCTGCGGCGTTAACGGTTCTCCGTCCACACGATTGACCTTTTCGATGTCTTTTCTTAAGACTCTTTCAACCTCTAAAGCAATTTGACCAAGATTCATTTCAGCCACGACCACACGTTTGCCGGTAGTAACCTCTTTCAAGGGTTCCGCAGGGAACGGCCAAATCGTAATGGGGCGGAATAACCCCACTTTATAACCTTTTTCTCTGGCCATTTCCATAGCCGCTTTTGCTGAGCGTGCAGTACCGCCATAAGCTACAATAACAATATCGGCATCATCACATCCCAAAGTTTCCCATTGCAAAATATCGTCAAGGTTCATTTCGATTTTTGTTACTAATCGACGCAGTTTGTAATCGATCTCTTTCGGTTTGCTGGTTGCAAAACCGGTTCGATCATGCGTTAATCCGGTAACATGGAAACGATACCCGGTACCAAAAGGTACTAACGGAGCGACGCCATCCATCGGAGCGTCATAAGGTAAGTATTCAGAAGGAGGTAAGGTTGTCTTTGCGCGGTCGATAACTTCGTAGCTACCGGCTTCCGGTATTTCGATTCTTTCACGCATGTGTCCCACGATTTCATCAAAAAGCAAAATAACAGGAGTGCGGTACTTTTCAGATAAATTGAAAGCTCTGACCGTAACATCAAAGGCTTCGCGAACAGAAGATGGTGATAAAGCAATTATTGCATGATCCCCATGTGTTCCCCAACGAGCTTGCATAACATCACCTTGAGAAGGAGCCGTAGGAACTCCTGTGCTTGGTCCACTTCTTTGTACGTTGACTACAACGCAAGGCACTTCTGTCATTACTGCAAAGCCCAAGTTTTCTTGTTTCAAAGAAAATCCCGGACCGGAGGTAGCGGTCATTGATTTTTTACCGACTAAACTGGCACCGATCGTTGCTCCCATGCTGGAAATTTCATCTTCCATTTGGATAAAATAACCGCCTCTTTTGGGAAGAGCTTCAGCTAACAATTCTGCGATTTCAGTAGAGGGAGTGATCGGATATCCTGCATAGAAGCCAATACCGGCAGCCAAAGCACCGGCAACACAGGCTTCGTTTCCTTGCATTAATTTTGGTTTATTCATTTGATTTCTCCCTCCTGTACCAGATATATTGCAAAGTCTGGGCAGCGTAATTCACACAAGCCACATCGAATGCAGAGCTCATTGTTCCAGACCGGTTTGCCGTTTGTTTGAGGTGTCAGTGCTTTTTTGGGGCAAAATGCCATACAAATGCCGCACCCTTTACAAAACTTTTCGTTGATCACGACAACTCGGTTTTTCGGATTATTATCCATGACAATTCCTCCTTTAGTCTTCTTTATCTCTCAAGCGTAATACCGCATTTTTCAATAGGTTAATCGAACCCATATCGGGTCGATAAATAAACTCAATCACTTCCAAAGGCCGGTTTCCTGCTAATTTCTCGATTTCTTCTTTTCTTCCCGGCGACACCACCACAACTTCAATTGTATCGATGAGTTGTTTGAGAACCTCGGGGTTTCTAGAAGTAGAACGAACAAATTTCAATCCGGGAATTCCCGAATTCTGGATCGATCGAATAACATCTGTTGCAAAAATATCACTGGAAGAGATTAATCCGATTTTTTCACTTTTCGATAGTCGTGCGATTTTCACAATAGTATCGACTTGTGGGTCCTGAGCGATCCCCAAGATATCTTGTCTTTCCGGTAAAAAAGCGACAACTTCATCTAAATGATAAAACGTGGTGACAACCAAATCTGCTTTTAATAAGTTCTCTCGTTTCATATGAATTTCATCTAAAAGCATCGGCTCGACGGTTACACCGGAGCCCAATTCGATTTCCTTTGCAAAATAATCTGCTTGCTCATGATTACACTCAACGAAAACCAGATGAACCTTTTTAAAGTGTCCTTGACATTCGCGTATACAGCCTGAAAAGAGACTGGTAAACTCCTCCAACGTATATCCGTTATCTGCAGCTTCCTTAATAACGTGATCGATGGCTTTCATCAATGCTTGTCTTCGATCGATTTGTTGTAATCTTCTTTCCAAGTCAGCTACATAGGTACCGCTTCCCTGTCTTGATATAACAAGTCCTTCTCTTTCCAATTCATAATACGCTAAACTGATGGTGTTACGACTGACCTGCAGTTTATCCGACATCGTTCTTTCCGTAGCAAGACGTTCACCGGTCGCTAAAATACCGCTTAAAATCATGCTCTTCAATTGTTCGGAAAGCTGAAGGTAAAGTGGCACACCGTTTTTTTTGTCGAGATAGATATTCGATAAGTCCACATTATCCTCCTTAAGCCAATTTTTAATTGAATGATGCGATTGTTACAAGTTACAAATCAATATTTCTCTGTTTTTTACAGAAATCCCTTTAATAAAGCGAACTATCATTATGTCTCTTTCTGCCTACAAGTAAAAATGGCTGTTTATAGTGATCCACTTTGGCCTGTTTGATTGATTTTGGATCAGTTGATTTGAATGGCTTAATGCCTCCGGTTCATTCACGCCATTGAACTCTTTCAATGGAAATTGTCTTTCCACTTTGCGGATCAATGTCTAACAAGACTGCATCGAGTTGTCCCGGACCTTCAGCCGGGGTGAAACGTGTTGGTAAATGGGTCAAGAAGCGATTCAAAACGGCTTCGGTTTCAACTCCCAAAATCGAATTGAAGGCACCTGTCATACCGATATCGGTAATATAACCGGTACCTCCCAACAAAATCTGTTCGTCTGCTGTTTGTACATGTGTATGAGTTCCCAAAACTGCTGAGACCCTTCCTTTGGCGTAATGAGCGATCGCCATTTTTTCCGATGTTGCTTCTCCATGAAAATCCAAAATTCGTATAACGATTTCATTGGGAATTTCTTCAAGGATCTGGTCCAAAGTCCGAAATGGGCAATCCAGTTCAGAGATAAAAGCCCTACCCAATAGATTGATGACTGCATAGCAAATTCCGGAACTCCCAGCCCATGTAGTAGTCCATCCCCTACCGGGGGTTCCTTTGGGGTAATTGGCTGGTCGAATGATTCGATCTTCGCTATCAATAAAGTCGAAAATCTCGCGTTGATCCCAAATGTGATTACCGGAAGTCAGGATATGAATGCCCCCGGAAAAGAGATCCTCTGCCGTTTGACGATTAAGACCTTTTCCTCGCCAGGCATTTTCGCCGTTAGCGATGACCTGATCGATTTTATGTTGCTTTTTCAATTTTGGGAGAACTGTTTCAACGACTTTGCAACCGGTGGGTCCTACGATATCACCTATTATCAATACTCTCATTCATCAATCCCCACTTATGCCTTGATTCATCTGATGGATATAGATCGTTCCAAAATCACGGAAAGCCCGTAAGGATTGATAATCCCCTTGAATCACATATTGATAAAGTGTTTCATAGAGCTGGCTATGATGTTGCCATTGTTCAACACTTAACTCAGGGATCTCTTCCCATTCGCTCTCATCGGAGCAGTAACGTTCGAATAGATCTACCACACAATTTATTTCGGTTGGCACAAGGGTTTTCATATCGCGTTGAATTAAAATCTTGTCTTGATATGCGTCCCCACGATTGGATATTTCATAAACGCTGGGTTTGATGCGCTCAACCTGATGATAGAAACGAATCCCTTTTTTGATTTTCTCAAAAGCCCCCGCTTGATCAAAGTCTTTTTCCTTTTGTTGTGATATGAACTCAAATGTAATTGTTTTATGAATCGTGTCAAGGGAAATTGCTGAAATCGATGGGTAAATCATCATCGCAGAAATCAGAAACGCAGCTCCCAGAGGCGCCTGTTCATTTTGTTTGTACATTTCTTATCACCTCTCCCTTTTAAATTCACGATGGGTTGTCCGGAACCCTTTTTTTGATAGAAAAAGCAGCGTTTCCTCCTATGGAGAATACGCTGCTTTTCGGATACTTACTTGGCGTAATCTACTGCACGCGTTTCACGAATGACAGTAATCTTGATTTGACCCGGATAATCCAGGTTTTCCTCAATCTTTTTAACAATGTCTCTGGCTAATTTATAAGACATGACGTCGTCAACTCGATCTGGCTTGACCATAATACGAACTTCTCTTCCGGCCTGGATTGCAAAAGCTTGTTCCACGCCTTCGAAGTCATTCGCGATTTCTTCGAGTTTATGTAGACGTTTTATATAAGTCTCTAATGTTTCGCGACGCGCTCCCGGTCTGGCAGCAGAAATCGCATCGGCAGCTTGCACTAACGAAGCAATCACTGTTTTGGTTTCCACGTCTCCATGATGCGCTTCGATCGCATGAAGAACATCGGGACTCTCACCGAATTTTCGGGCGATTTCTACGCCGATCGAAACATGAGAACCTTCGATTTCATGATCAACAGCCTTACCAAGGTCATGAAGTAACCCGGCGCGTTTTGCCAAGGCCACATCGGCACCTAACTCTGCAGCCATCATTGAGGCTAAGTAGGCAACTTCCATGGAGTGTTTCAAGACATTTTGTCCATAACTCGTTCTGAAATGTAATCTTCCCAGAAGTCTGATGATTTCTGGATGTAGTCCGTTTACACCTACATCATAGGTGGCTGTTTCGCCGGCTTCTTCAATTCGCTGATCTACTTCGCGAATTGCTTTCTCTACAACTTCCTCAATTCTGGCGGGATGGATTCTTCCGTCTTGAACAAGCTTTGTTAAGGCAACTCGTCCGATTTCTCTTCGAACAGGATCAAACCCCGAAAGGATAACCGCTTCGGGTGTATCATCAATGATCAGATCTAACCCGGTCAATGTCTCCAGCGTACGAATATTTCGACCTTCACGGCCAATGATTCGCCCCTTCATCTCATCGTTAGGCAGTTCTACAACAGAAACGGTCGTTTCTGCAACATGATCTGCAGCACAACGTTGAATGGCCAAACTGATGATTTCACGCGCTTTTCGATCTGCTTTTTCTTTCGCCTGGGCTTCTAAGTTGCGAATCAAAATCGACATATCTTGTTGAACCGCTTCTTCAGTTATGCTTAAGAGGTAGGTTTTCGCTTCCTCCTGGCTCATAGCCGATACGCGTTCCAATTCGGAGAATTGTTGTTGGTATAATTCATCAGCCTTCTTACGAACTTGCTGAATTTCTTGATCTTTTCTCTGAAGGGCTTCTTCTTGTTTCTCGATACCTTCGATTTTCTTATCGAGGGCTTCTTCCTTCTGAATGGTTCTTCTTTCCAATCTTTGAAGTTCAACACGTCTTTCCTTGATCTCTTTTTCGAGATCAGAACGTAACCGATGAACTTCCTCTTTCGCTTCTAATAGAGCTTCTTTTTTCTGAATTTCTGCGTCTCTAATCGCCTTTTCTAAAATGGTTTTTGCCTGTTCTTTGGCAGATCCCAGTTGAGCTTCGTCCGTTTTTATTTTATAAGTCTTACCGATCAACCAACCGATAATTCCTCCGGCTACCAAAGCGATTACTCCAATTAAAACTTTTGTAAGAATAAGTAACACCTCCGATTATTCAATTATCAATGAACAGTGACATTTTCTTCTATTCAAAATATCAGTGTTGTTCAGATGTACAGAAGACTTTGCTTCTGTCTATCTATTTTAACCTGTTTCGGAGGTTCCGTCAAGATAAGGAATCTGTATTTTCGTAGAAATCAGCCTCGATCTCACGATTATCAAAGGTTTTCAGAGCTAATCGGACGGTCTGAACAGAAAATCCTTTCCGAATTAGTTTTTCAAAAACTTTTACAGTGTGACTTTCTTGTTTTGAGTCCTGGATTCCTGACTTTTTTAAAAGATGAACTGCAATCTCAACTTCTCTTTCATCGTCAATCGTATCAAGCAGTTCAGAAATGAGCTCTTTATCAAAGCCTCGTTTCAGTAGAGCGAAAAAAATCTCCTTTTTACTCTTCTTGCTGTTTAGATAGTGATTCAACCAAATCAAACATTCTTCTTTTTCTCTTAAAAAGCCCAACGATTCCAGTTGAGTCATTGTGCTATCAACAACCGTACTATCGTAAGCGGCGCTAAGCTTCTCTCTTAGTCGCCGCTTTGAATGAGAAGTCCTTGATAACAAACGCATCGCCTTATCTAGACACTGGTTTTCAGGCGTTTTCATTCGTCATCTTCAGCCTCCTCCGATTCATCTGCTGAGGAAATTTTGGTGTGATTTACTTTGTAAGCTTCTCGGATTTTATTCTCCAATTCCTTCACTAGATCCGGATGATCCTTTAACATCGCTTTCACATTTTCTCGGCCTTGCCCTAGGCGTTCCCCATTATAAGAGAACCAAGCACCGCTTTTATTGACAATATCCAATTCAATGGCCATATCAAGTGCGGAACCCTCTCTTGAGATTCCTACACCATACATGATGTCAAATTCTGCTTGTTTGAAGGGCGGAGCAACTTTATTTTTGACCACTTTGACCCGAGTTCTATTTCCCACTACCTCTGTACCTTGCTTTAAGCTTTCGATTCTACGAATATCCATTCGAACACTGGCATAGAACTTCAGAGCACGGCCACCGGTCGTTGTTTCGGGATTTCCGAACATGACGCCAATCTTTTCGCGAATTTGATTGATGAAAATGACTACCGTGTGAGATTTTGAAATGGCACCGGCTAATTTACGTAAAGCTTGTGACATTAATCGAGCCTGAAGCCCCATAAAGGAATCTCCCATTTCACCATCGATTTCTGCACGTGGAACTAATGCTGCTACCGAGTCCACCACAACGACATCGAGAGCTCCGCTACGAACCAACGCTTCTGTGATCTCTAACGCTTGTTCTCCTGTATCGGGCTGAGAGATAATTAAGTTATCGATCACTACCCCTAGATTTTCGGCATAAACCGGATCCAATGCATGTTCCGCATCGATAAAAGCGGCTGTACCTCCGAGCTTTTGCGCCTCTGAAATGATATGTAGGGCTAACGTTGTTTTTCCGGAAGATTCTGGTCCGTAAATTTCAATGACACGTCCGCGCGGCACACCTCCGACACCTAAAGCAATATCGAGAGCTAACGATCCTGTTGGAATAACATCGATATTCAGTTTGATTTGGGCCTCACCCATTCTCATCACTGAGCCTTTTCCAAATTGTTTCTCGATGCCTGCTAAAGCAGCATCAAGAGCCTTTTGTCTGTCATTTGTTCCTGCCATAATTATCTACCCTTTCTAATTTTGATTGACTGTATCTTTTAGGACCAAGAGTAAACTACGATAAATAAACTGCTTCCCCCCGTTAGTCAGAATCTCTTCATGACGAAGCGCTAAATGGCGCTTATACAGTTCACTCAAACGATTACTGGCCGTATTGATTGCTAACTGAAAATGATCTGCTATATCTCGTGCAGTAACTTTATCCTTCCGATTAACAAAATCCAGGGTACTGAACAAGGGCTCTTTTAGTTCTCCTAGGATTACCCAATTTGAATCAACTTGTCTTAGAAGCGTTAAGTTCCTTTGCAGGAGAGCTGCAGATATGTTCTCAGCTTGATCATCCGTACAATTTGTAATCAGGATCCCCTTTGGACCGTATAGCTCAGCGTTCACTTCGGCTGTTAACTTTGCGATGCATTCATCTGCCCAAGAGTAATCTAACACCTGAACTTCAGAAAAATCTAAGAGAAGAATATTCCAATCATTATCAGCTTGAAGTTTTTTACTGATCTGTTCTTTGACTAGTTTCCCTCTGCTTCGAGTGACCAACAAAGAATGAAAGGAGTTCATATCAATCTTTAGGGTTTTCATAATATCACCTCGATTCGTGTTCAATGTATTCATTGAACACGTTTATCATACCATTAGTCAAATACAAAAGCAAGAGGTTTCTTAAGAAAAATTTAGTTTTTTTTCGAATCGGTTGATCCAAATCCACCCAAGCGCCTCTCCGATGTGGTTTCCTCACTTGTTAGTAGGTAATGGGTAAACACACCTTGAGCAACTTCTTCCCCAGCTTCGATAACCGTATCATTTGTTCCTAAGTTAGTAACAGCAAGCATGATATGTCCCTCATTTGATGGATTATTGAAGTAATCGGCATCGATTACGCCAACACCATTGGTAAGGATCAAGTTTTTCTTGATTGCCTTGCTACTCCGAATGAACAGTAGTAGAACTTCATCAGGTTCCATATAAGCTTTTAATCCCGTAGCTAATAAAGCCGTTTCACCCGCTGCAATCATTCTATGCTCAATTGAAGCAATATCGTATCCTGCACTGCTCAATGTTTTCCTTTTGGGTAGAGTACCTGAACCCTTCTCGTATTCTTTGATCCAAACAAATCCTCGAGACACACCATTTCCCCCTTAATTTTTTTATAAAAAGGGACTGTCAATCTTGACAGTCCCTGAAGTGTTATTTGGCAAGATCGTCTTTAATGACTTCTTTGCGTGATAAGTTGATTCTCCCCTGTTTGTCAATCTCAGTAACTTTGACGAGAATCTCATCGCCAACTGAAACCACGTCTTCCGGTAGATTCACTCTTTCCATAGCTAACTGAGACACATGGACTAAGCCTTCTTTACCCGGTAAAACCTCAACGAAAGCGCCATATTTTTCAACTCTGGTTACTTTACCGAGGTAAACCGTTCCTACTTCAACCTCTTTGGTGATCCCTTCAATAATATGAAGAGCTTTTAAGCCCATTTCATATTGTAAACCGGGAACAGAGATGAAAATTCTACCATCTTGCTCAACGTCGATCTTGACACCGGTTTCGGCAATGATCTTTTGAATCACCTTGCCTCCGGGTCCAATGACATCGCGAATCTTATCGACATCAATCTTCGTGGAGATGATACGCGGAGCATAGGGTGACATTTCTTTGCGTGCTTCCGGCAAAACTTCCATCATTTTATTAAGAATGAAAAGGCGGCCTTCTTTCGCTTGTGCTAATGCACGTTTCATAATGTCCATATCCAAGCCAGAAATTTTAATATCCATTTGTAGCGCATTGATACCATTTGCAGTACCGGCTACTTTAAAGTCCATGTCGCCCAAGTGGTCTTCCATGCCTTGAATATCGGTCAAAATGGCGATTCGGTCACCCTCTTTGATCAATCCCATAGCAATCCCGGCTACAGGAGCTTTGATCGGAACACCGGCATCCATGAGCGCCAAGGTAGAACCACAAACGCTCGCCATTGAACTCGAACCATTGGATTCTAAGACTTCTGAAACCAAACGTAAGGTGTAAGGGAAGGTTTCTTCATCGGGTAACATCGGTTCCAATGCTCGCTCAGCTAAAGCACCATGACCAATATCGCGACGACTTGGTCCGCGCATCGGGCGTGTTTCACCTACGCTGTATGGCGGGAAGTTATAGTGATGCATATACCGCTTGGTGTCTTCTTCTGTCAAGCCATCTAAGGTTTGAACATCGCCCAAAGCACCTAAGGTTGCAATCGTTAAAACTTGAGTTTGTCCGCGGGTAAATAAACCGCTTCCATGGGTTCGGGTCAATACTCCGGCTTCAACCGTAATAGGACGAATTTCTGTAGCAGAGCGGCCATCGGGACGAATGCCTGACAATATCATTTCTCTGACTACGATTTTTAGCACTTCGTGGAGCGCTTCGTCGATTTCCTTTTCGTTTTCCGGGTAGTTTACAAGTAACTTGGCTTTCACTTCTGCATTAACAACAGAAATCGCTTCTTCTCTGGCTAACTTTTCTTCAGAGGAAGCTGCTTTCAACATAGGTTCTAGTGCAAGCGCTTTTGCTTCATTGGCGATTTGCTCGGGAACTTGGAACAAAGAAGCTTGAAGTGGTTCCTTTTTCGCTAAAGCAATCAATTCTTCTTCCATTGCAATGATTTCACGAATCGCTTCATGACCTAGAGCTAACGCATCTAGCATTACTTCTTCGGAAACTTCTTTAGCTCCAGCCTCCACCATATTTATGGCATCTTTGGTAGCGGCAACTTGCAAATGTAAAATACTGTCTTTAGCTTGGTCTCTGGTGGGGTTCAAAAGCAATTCTTGCCCATTGTATCCAACCAGAACACTGGCAATTGGTCCCATAAATGGAATACCGGAAATGCAAAGTGCGGTTGAAGCACCAATGATAGCCGCTACTTCCGGAGGATTATCTTGCTCAACGCTGAGTACTGTGACGACAATTTGGACATCATTACGAAATCCCTCGGGAAATAAAGGCCTTAAGGCGCGATCGGTAACACGTGCCGATAGAGTAGCTTTCTCAGAAGCTCTTCCTTCTCTTCTGGCCCAAGATCCCGGTATTCTACCAACAGCATAGAGACGCTCTTCGTAGTCTACAGTCAAAGGAAAAAAATCAATTCCCGCTCTCGGTGCTTTGGATGCACAAGCGGTTACCAAAACTACGGTATCGCCATAGGATACCAAGACTGCTCCATTGGCTTGTTTTGCAAGTCTGCCAGTCTCGATCTTAAGGGTTCTGCCAGCGATTTCTCGCTTTACTTCATGAATCATACATACCTCCTGATGATTGTCTTTTATTATTTTTTTCAACCTTACTAAGTTCTATTTTCAAGTTTATAATTCCTTCTCCACTTGAAAGGGAGAAAGGCGCTAACAAAAAAAGATTGCGCCATGAATATGACGCAATCTCCCACATTAACGACGGATATTCAGTTGGGCAATGACGGTACGGTATCTTTCGATATCGATCTTTTTCAGATAATCTAGAAGTCCACGACGTTGACCGATCATGAGGAACAGGCCTCGACGGGAATGGTGATCCTTCTTGTGAATCTTCAAATGCTCGGTCAATTGACTGATTCTCTCGGTCAAAATCGCGATTTGAACTTCAGGAGATCCTGTATCCCCTTCATGCATTTGGTACTTTTGGATCAGTTCAGTCTTCAATTCTTTTGTAATCATAATATCCTCCTTATTTCAATCACCCTAAAGCCAAGTAACCGGCTGGAGGAGCCTCAGAACCTAGCCATAGGGAATACTGTAACACCCATTATAACGGAAAAGCATAGATAAATCAAGCTTTTTTCAAAGTCGTATTCGAGAGGAATCGCAGAGTAAGCCAACTGTCTTGAGGAGCTCTTTGTTCACAGAACAATCGAAACTCACCCGGATTCGTCAAAAAAAGTTCACCCTTGTGAAATCCCCATTTTTCAGAACCTATTTCTACATGATACTTTCCTGTCTGAGGGATAATCAAATTCGGCCACATTTCAACCCGATAGCTTCCACAAGGTTGAAGGTACAAACGTACGTGAACTTGATGTTCTCTACCCAATAATTCATTGACCAATGGGATATCCCCTGCATGAATTGCTTGCTTGATACGCGTGCTGGATATCGGAACATCTTGGTATTCCACCATGGGTTGAATGGACAGATGTATGTTTATTTGCTTGAGATACTCTTGTAATAACAAAACCGTACCACGTCCTTGAAAGCCAAAGCTATAATCGTAGCCAACAGATAATCCTATTGCTCCACAGGTTTCGATAAGAATCTCTTGTACGAATCTAAACGGTTCCATATGCATCATATCATCGGTAAAATCAGCCAAAATCAAACTATCGATGCCAAGCTCTTTCAAAATAGCTCCTCTTTGCAAAGGCGTAGTCAAGAGAGGGTACTGACGTAACGGAAAGATGCGTTCCATAGGATGGGGATCAAATAAGAAAACTGCTGACTCCGCTCCAAGTTCTTTCGCTTTTGATACAGCTCGTACAATGATCGGCTGATGACCACGATGAACTCCGTCGAAATTGCCTAAGGCAATTATTCTCTTTTTTTTTGGTAATTTCGTTAAGTCATGATATGTTTTCATCGTATCACCCATTCTAGGAATTTTGTCCAACTTCTATTTGCAAAGGGTTTGCTAACATTTTTTTCGGCTTGATCAAGCTTCCCTGTTCAAAAAAATTAGCGCTCCCAATGCCAAGTAGGTTCAAGCCACTATACAGTACAACTTCAGTCTTTATCTTCGTTTCTGGAACGAAAATGACTCTTCCGTGGTTTAATTCTTCATATTGGATTGCATCGATCTCAAGCATCGGTAGTTGTAAATGTTCAGGTTTTAGAGAAAACAGAATCTTGTCCGGGGTGTCAACAACCATTGAACATTCTATTTCATCAAGTGTAACACTATTTTCTTTCTTGAAATAGCCGTTACTCGATCGCTCGAGTTCCATTAGGACGGCACCGCAACCAACCATATTCCCTAAATCATGACAAAAGGAACGAATATAGGTGCCTTTGCTACATTTAACTCTCAATTCTAAAATGCTTTCTGCTTGAATCCAGTCTGGAAGTATATTCAAGATCTCGATTTCGAATATTCGAATTTTCCTCGGTGCACGTTCGACCTCTATCCCTTTTCTTGCCAGTTCATAAAGTCTAGTTCCGTTCATCGATATAGCCGAATGCATGGGAGGGATCTGTTCGGATTCGCCAACTAAAGATAGCAACATTTTCTCGAAAGAACATTTACTTACCTTGCGATCTGGACCTGGTTTAAGGGTTCCGGTTCGATCGTATGTGTCTGACTCATAGCCGAATTTAAGAATCAAGCGATATTCTTTGATTTGGTTCGTGAAATACTCAGCTAATCTTGTAGCATCGCCTAAACACAACGGTAATATTCCACTCGCCATTGGGTCGAGGGTACCGGTATGTCCAATACGTTTTTGCCCTACAATTTTACGAAGCTTTGCAACCATATCATGAGAAGTTGGTCCTACGGGCTTCCACAAGTTTATGATACCATGAATCATGCGCCATGAGTCTCCTTCCATGCGGAAAAAACCGTGTTTTTTACTTGTTCCCAAGACCCGCGAATAGCAAAAGCGGCCGCATCCTTATGACCACCACCGGCAAATGCTTCCGCAAAATGAGACAGGTCCTCTTTCATCCCTTTTTGTCGCAATGAAACGCGCCACCGATCGGCAGCAACTTCCTTAAACAATAAAATGAGGTGTTCCCCTTGTATTTTTTGTAAATGCTCTAGAATTTCGGCTGATTTCTCATGAACTTGAAGAACATGAAACTCCTCAGCAGTAATCCAAGTAAACAAAATGCCATCCTCCTGCGAGGTGCGCTGTAATACACTTCCCATCAGGGTCGTATCAAGTAATGTAGCATTTTGGAAATAACATCGGTCGATTTCGGAAGGGTCTTGAGCAAGATCAGCTACAGTATGCAGCGTTTTGCTCGTTGTGTTCGCATACCGAAAAAAATTCGTATCAGAAGCGATTGCAACAAAACAAAAGCGCGAACTTAAATCATTTTTCCATTCGGGGATCTCTTGAAACAATTCGGCTAACATCTCACCCGTAGCAGCAGCGTCGGTTTGTATCCAGGCAGGAAATGCTGTCTTCTCCGCGCTTTGGTGATGATCAATGACCAACACTTCTCGAGAGGCAAAAAAAAGATCTGGATGCTGAATCGTGGTGCGCTTTCCTTCTGCGCAATCCAATAAAACCAATAAACTCTCTTTAAATGCCTTCTCACTGGTAACAATAGGAAGTGAAGCGAATTCTTCTTGATAGGTTTTTGGTATAAAGCCCTGATCATCAATGATCTCTACTTGTTTGCTACCTTTTTTCAACCAATGATACATAGCCAAACAACTTCCCAAACAATCTCCATCGGGGTTTTGATGATAGACCAACGAAAACAAAGGCGACCGGGAAACTATCCCTGCCGCCTCTTTTACACTTAATCGGTTGTTCATAGGAACCACCTCACGAATAGTACTGGTCTCATTTAGGACTGGTTTTCCTTGGTATTTACCTTGGACATTAGGTCGATGAGTTCAGAACCCCGTGCAATCGATTCATCAGCGACAAGAACAACATCAGGAGTGTATCGTAGACTGATTGCTTTACCGATAGAAGATCGAATCAAACCTTTTGCACTCTCTAAGCCCTCTAATGAAGCCTTTTTTTCTGCCTCGCTACCCATTGCACTGATAAAAATCTTTACAATTCTTAAGTCACCACTGACCTCAACATCAGATATACTAACGAACCCAATGCGAGGATCTCTCAACTCAGTCAGTAATAATTCGCCTACTACTTCTTTGATCATCTGAGCGATTCTTAAAGCTCTCTGTTTCATAGATTTCCTCCTTGGCCTTTCAATAAGACCTATAATTCAGTTCGTTTCACTTCTTCTTTAACATAAATTTCAAAACGATCACCAATTTTGACGTCATTGAAACGTTGTAACATAATTCCGCATTCGTAACCTGTCGCAACTTCACGCACGTCATCTTTGATTCTGCGTAAGGATTCAATGGGGCCTTCGTGGACAACGGTACCATCTCGAATGACACGAACAATAGAGTTACGGGTGACTTTGCCATCGGTAACATAACATCCGGCAATGCTTCCCACACGAGAGATTTTGAAAACTTCACGGATCTCAACATGACCAATTACGGATTCTTTGACAACAGGTGTCAATAAACCCTTCATTGCTGCTTCAACATCATCAACGATTTCGTAGATGATTCGGTAGGTGCGGATATCAACTTTCTGCAATTCGGCTTCTTTTGCAGCATTTTGATCCGGTCGAATGTTAAATCCAATGATAATAGCGTTTGAGGCACTGGCCAGCATCACGTCGGTTTCTGAAATTGCACCAACACCGGTATGAATGATGTTGACTCGGATTTCAGCAGTCGTCAATCTTTCTAGTGAAGATTTAATTGCTTCTACCGAACCGTGGACATCTGCTTTTAAAATCAAATTCAAGTCCTTGACTTCGCCGGTAGTCATTTGGCTGAATAAATCTTCCAAAGTGATACGGCTTGATTTCTGTTGCTCTTCGATTTTTTGGTTAGAAGCTCTGGTTTCTGCTAATTGTCTGGCTTGTCTTTCATCATCAACAACAAAGAAGGTGTCGCTGGAATCCGGAACATCATTGAGTCCGACAACTTCAACCGGAGTACTGGGACCGGCTTTTTTTAGTCTACGTCCCTTATCGTCGATCATGGCACGAACTTTACCAAAAGTTCGACCAACGATCATGATATCACCAATATTCAAGGTTCCTTTGTGAACTAAAACACTGGCAACAGGACCACGACCCTTATCGAGTTTTGCTTCAATTACTGTTCCTACAGCTTTGCGATTGGGATTCGCTTTCAGTTCCATAATTTCCGACAGAACTATAATACTTTCTAAAAGCTGATCGATACCTTCGTGTTTGAGTGCCGAAACATTGACCATCATGGTGTCTCCGCCCCATTCCTCAGCAATGAGGGAATACTCGGTCAATTCCTGCTTGACACGTTCGGGTTGAGCATTGGGACGATCGATTTTGTTGATTGCAACAATAATAGGTACATTTGCATTTTTAGCATGATTGATCGCTTCAATGGTCTGCGGCATAACACCGTCGTCTGCAGCTACTACTAAGACGGCAATATCGGTCACTTGGGCACCACGAGCTCTCATGGAGGTGAATGCGGCATGACCGGGGGTATCTAAGAATGTGATTTTTTTGCCCTTGATTTCAGTTGTATGAGCACCGATATGCTGGGTAATGCCACCGGCTTCTTTGGCTGCCACATTGCTGGAGCGAATTGCATCGAGCAATGATGTTTTGCCATGATCTACGTGTCCCATAACCGTAACGACCGGAGCGCGGGGTAATAGATCTTCTTCGGTGTCTTCAACATCTTCGATAATGGTTTCAGGATTAAAGGCTTCTTTTGGAGCAACGACGGTACTGCCAAATTCTTGAGCAATAAGAGTTGCCGTGTCAAGATCGACTTCTTGATTCATCGCAGCCATGATCCCGGCCTGCATCAGTTTTTTGATAACAGATGAAACATCGGTTTTTAACAAATCAGATAAGACTTTAACTGTAACACTCCCACCTAATTCAATGTGAGTCGGTGTTTGTGTATTGATGATTTTCTCTTGTGGCTTGTTTTTATAATTCTTTTTGCCTCTGCCTGAGGGTCTTGGACCGCGTCCAACAGTCTCGCCTTCCGAAGAAAACATGCGATCCTGGGTGCGATAGCGTTCGTCAGAATATTTACGGTCCTTCTTGACCATTTTATTACCGCTTGCTGCCGGTTGCACAACCGTAGGTGGTGGTGGGACAACAGCTGGTCGATTACCGACCGGTCTGGAAGTTCTGCTGTCAGCTCTGGGGCCTGCAGGAGCTCCCGGACGAGGACCGCTGGGTCGATTTCCTTGCGGATAATTCCCTTGTGGTCGAGGTTGGGAGGTATCTCCGGGTTGTCTGGGAGGATAAGGCCTACGATCTTGTTGGGGATACTGAGGTCTCGGTTGGTAAGGAGGTCGCTGGCCCTGTTGACCTTGTTGACCGGTAGGGCTCTGTTGACCTTGCTGACCGGTTGCACCCGGTTGGTTCGGTGTGGGAGCACCTCCCTGACGAGGGGGATAGGGACGGCGATCTTGATATGTCGCTTGTGGGCGAGCATTGTTGTCACCTTGCCTTGGAGGATAAGGTCTACGGTCTTGATTTTGTCCAGCGGTAGGAGGACGATTGCCTGGTTGCGGTCTTGTATTATCGGGCCGATTGCCACCAGCGGGTTGATTACGATACGTCGCCGTTGGGGGGGCAGCAGGTGTAGGACTGGTAGTCGTTGAGGCGGGAGCGGCAGGCGTAACAGGTCGCGGCACAGGAGCGACTGTTCCTGTTTCCTCCCGTTTCGCTTTTGCTGCTGCTTTCTTCGCTTTTTCTCGAAGTACAACATCAGACACCGCTTTAACAACGGGTGCATCAACGACTGTGTCATTGGTAACATCCGATATGTCCAAAGCGGATAATAGGCTGCTGATTAATTTACTAGATACTTTTAGTTGTTTTGCCAGATCACTGACGGTTATTTTATCCATTGAGCCACCTCCAAATTTCGGTAAAAAATAGAACGCTTTTGATCGTAGATTTGACCCCTCCTTACCGAAATATCGGTACTTTGCTGCAATGTTATTCTTTTTCTGTTAATGATTGGTTAACTCCTCCGTTATCTCTTGATCTGATACTATTTCATCGGCATAGAGATTCAATTCTTCTGTAAGCCTAGAAAGCACATTAGCCGGAATCTCACACTTAAAAGCCTTCTGTATTCTTTTGGCCTTGATTGCGATATTCAAGCATTCATGCTTACGACAGCAATAAACGCCTCTTCCCGCTTTCTTTCCTGTTGGGTCAAAAAGAACTTCTCCTTCAGGCGTGCGGACTAAACGGATCAAATTCCGCTTTTCAAACATTTCCTGACAGCCTACACACATCCTCAAAGGGATTTTGCGAGCTTTCATTTCATCACCTATTTCTCGATTTCCACTGCAATTTCCATATTTGACTGACTCTCGCTTCTGATATCAATTTTATAATTGGTCAATTTCGCGGCCAGACGAGCATTTTGACCTTCTTTTCCAATGGCTAATGACAGTTGATAATCGGGCACTACGACCCTTGCAGATTTTCCATCGTCATTCATGGTGACCGAAATGGTTTTGGCAGGACTCAAGGCATTGGCAACGTATTCTGCCGGTTCTGCTGAAAAATGAACGATGTCGATTTTTTCACCTTTTAGCTCATTGACAACCGCTTGAACCCTTGCCCCTTTGGGACCGACACAAGCACCAACCGGATCGACGTTATGATCTTTGGAATAAACTGCAACCTTGGAGCGCTGGCCAGCTTCTCTGGCTACAGATTTCATTTCGATGGTTCCGTCATATAATTCAGGAACTTCTAATTCGAATAGTCTTCTTAGAAGACCCGGATGAGAACGCGAAGCAATGATTTGTGGCCCTTTCGGAGAACGCTTGACTTCGACCACGAAAAAATTCATGCGTTGACCTAACGCGTAATCTTCACCTAAAACCTGCTCACTGGTAGGCAACAAGGCTTCAACTTGATTATCAAGTTCTACAATAATGTTTTTGTGTTCAAAGCGTTGGATCATTCCACCTAGGATTTCTCCTTCTCTTTCAACATATTGATCATAGACCAGCCCTCGTTCGGCTTCACGCAGACGTTGAACAACCACTTGTTTCGCCGTTTGAGCAGCAATTCTCCCGAAATCTCTGGGCGTAATTTCTGTTTCGATAACATCTCCAACTTGATAATTGGGATTTATGAGTTTTGCGATTTCAAGAAGTTCTTCGTTTTTGTGATCTTTCATTTCAGAAACGATGGTTTTCCGTGCAAAAACACTGATTTCCCCCGTTGTATTATTGATACTGACTCTGACATTGGAAGCATTGTTGAAATTACGCTTGTAAGCGGAAACCAAAGCCTGCTCAATTGTATGAAACAGCATTTCCTCAGAGATGTTTTTTTCTCTGGCTACTGCACTTAACGCTTCTATGAATTCCATATTCATCTTAAAATACTCCTTTATCCCAATGGGACTCCTCTTACAGGATATCTAAATGTATTTTCTTGATCAAAGAACGAGGGATTTTATGCTCATTGTTTTCCCAAGTCAATGTGATTTCTTGTTCATTAAAGGATGTTAGGTATCCGCGATGATTTTTTTGCTCCTCAACGGCTTTGCTACAAAGGACCTTGACAAGTGAGCCTTGGAAGCGCAAAAAATCTTGTTCAGATCTTAGTTCGCGAAAAATCCCCGGAGAAGAGACCTCAAGATAATAACTATAGGGAATCGGATCTTCCAAATCAAGAACCGGGTCGATCGCTCGGCTGAATTTCTCACAATCATCATGTTGGATCCCGTCAGGATGATCGATCGTTATGCGCAGAATGCTGTTGCCGTTTTCCTTGACCAATTCCACTTGATATAATTCGTATCCAAGTTGTTCGGTTAATCGAGCGGCTATTTTTTTTGCTTTATCAAGACCAGGCTTCATACAGATCCCCTTTCGACAAATAAGAGAGAGTGGGCAGACCCACTCTCGACTATCAACAAATATTTTACCATAACAAGCGAAAAAAAGCAAGTAGTTTCAGGTATGTAAATCGAGAAATACAGCTTACACCAGAGAATCCTTGGCCTTTTCTTGTTGAATTCGATCGATTTGCTCGAATAAAGCATCCATGTACTGTGGGGGTGAAATCTTTGCAATGATTTCGCCATGAACAAATAACAAGGCTTGGTTGACTCCGAAAGCCAAGCCCACGTCAGCATGTTTTGCCTCAGAAGGTCCATTAACTTCACAGCCCATGACTGCTACGGTAATGGAGGGCCCCTGATAATCTCTCAGCCTCTTCTCAACTTCAGATGAAATTTGATACACATCCCCTTTTCTGCGACCGCAGGTTGGACATGAAATCAAATTGACTCCCCTTTTTCTTAAATCCAGGCTTTTCAAAATTTGCCACGCCACGTGAACTTCTTCTGAAGGGTCTCCGCTCAAAGAGACTCGAAGGGTGTCCCCAATACCTTCCGCCAAGAGGACGCCCATTCCAACAGCCGATCTGACGATTCCAGTCCCGGGAGGCCCGGCTTCGGTGATCCCGAGATGAAGCGGGTATTGGATTTTTTCTGATAAGAGACGATATGCGGCAATAGTTTCTACAACGTTGCTTGCTTTTACTGAAACTAAGATGGTTTCAAAATGCAATTTCTCCAGAATTTTCACATGATCGATCGCACTTTCTACCATTGCTTCTGCACAAGGCTTTCCATATTTGGAAAGGATCCTCTTCTCTATAGAGCCTCCGTTAACACCGATCCGAATGGGAACACCCCGATTTTTCGCCTCTTCCACAACCAATCGGATGCGCTCTTCTGAGCCAATATTTCCAGGGTTGATTCGTAATTTATCGATGCCATTTTTTAATGCTGTCAATGCTAAGCGATAATCAAAATGAATATCTGCTACTAATGGAATATGGATTTGCTTTTTTATCTTCCCTAGCGCATCTGCCGCCTCTTGATCCGGTACTGCAACCCGAATGAGCTCGCAACCGGCTCTTTCCAGCCGTAAAATCTGAGCAACGGTCGTGTCAACATCTCGCGTATCGGTATCACACATCGATTGAACAACAATCGGAGCACCACCACCGATGTTTAACTCACCAACACGAACCCTCAGGGTCTCGCTACCCATGTAGAACTCTCCCCTCTCGTTTACCGCAATTGAAAAATATCTCTCATTGAAACCAATAGGATGAGGCCCAAAATAAGTGCAAACCCAATGCTACTGATCGTTGATTCAAGTTTCTCATTGAGTTTTTTGCCACGGATCATTTCAAGCACTAGAAAAACCACTCGGCCACCATCGAGAGCAGGGATAGGAAGCAGATTGACTACACCCAGGTTGATGCTCAAGTATGCTAAAAACCAGACAAAGTTGGCAAATCCTGTCTGCGCAACTTGACCGGTAACAGAAACAATACCGATCGGACCAATAAAGCTGTCGAGGGCATCTTTTTGAAATAAACTTCCAAATCCTTTTACAGTTTCAGAAATGAAAGTTAAAGTTTGACGAAACCCCTCTGCTAGACTTCCCAAGAACATAAATTTCTGAACGCTACCGCCAATACCGATCACTCCACGACCTTCGGCATTCACCTGAGGAACCATCGTAAAGCTCAATAAGCTACCCTCTCGTTCTACGACAACTGTAATCTCTTGACCGGAAGCCGGGGCAACATGCTCTGTAATATCACTCCAATAGGAAATCTCATTCCCATTAATAGATACGATCAAATCCCCGATTTCAACCCCTGCTTCTTGAGCTACGCCGTCGGGCATAACGCCACCGACCAAAGGAATATCGGAAGGAATTCCGGTGAAATATGCTAAGGTGATCAAAACAATGGCTGCTAAGATAAAATTGAAAAAAGGTCCTGCCAGCGAGATGAAAAACCGCTTCCAAGCAGGTGAATTTAGGTATGGGTTTTTCGAAAGGTTTCCTTCTTCTTTAGCCAGGTCATTTTCCTCGGGATCAGCAAACATGACAAAAGCACCAATTGGAAAAGCCCGCAATGAAAATAGTGTTCTTCCCCATGATTTCGAAAGCAGTTTAGGACCCATTCCGATTGAAAATTCATCAGCTTCAATTTTAAAAGCCCGAGCGATCAAAAAATGTCCTGCTTCATGAATTACGATCAAAAAGCCAAATCCCAAAACCGCAAATAAAATCGATAAAGCCATGACGGCACCTCATTTCCCTGAATCAAGCAAAATCATTCGTTTTGCCTGATGTCGAGCTTGGGAATCCGCTTCAAGAACCGTTGATAAGTCAACAATTGGTTTTTGAACCGTATTCTCCAATACACGTAAAACAATGGGAATGATTTCATCGAAACGAATCATTCCGGACAAAAAAGATTCCACGGCAATTTCATTTGCTGCACTCATTACAGCAGGTAAAATCCCCCCCAGACGATTGACTTCCATTGCTTTTTGCAAAGCGGGGAAACGGTCGTAATCCGGGGTTTCAAATTGAAGACCGGAAAGCTCTCGCCAATTCAAGCGAGGAAGCGACAACGGCCAACGTTGGGGATACGATATCGCATAGGTTATCGGCATCCGCATATCGGGATACCCCATATGAGCGAGGAGTGAACCATCTTGATACTGGACCATTCCATGAACAATGCTTTGTGGATGAATTACAACATCAAGCTGCTCCGGTTTCAATCTGAACAGCCAGCGTGCTTCAATAACTTCCAATCCCTTATTCATGAGCGTTGCTGAATCTACCGACAACTTCTTTCCCATCTTCCATTTTGGATGGTTAATGGCTTCTTCCACAGTGACAAGCGTTAAATCTCTCGTTGGAGTTCGATAAAACGGACCACCAGAAGCTGTAAGGATCACCTTTTCAACTTCTGTAAGGTTCCCGTGCAATGCTTGGAATATTGCGGAGTGTTCACTATCGACCGGGAAGATTTGACCTCCATACTTGTTGATCAAACCTTCAAATAGTTCTCCAGCTGCAATGATCGGTTCTTTGTTGGCTAAGGCAACCCGCTGTCCTGCTTTCAAAGCTTCAACAATAGGTAATAATCCAACAAAACCGATTAACGCCATTACAATCGTGTCGACCGGGATTTTAGCAAGATCCTGCCGCGCTTTTTCTCCCCAAGAAACCTCTACAGAGGGAAATAGCCTTTGCAATTCAACAGCATCTTCTTCTTGACTCACTACAACATAACTTGGTTGCCATTGCTTGATTTGTCGAGTCAGAAGCTTTAGATTTTTACCTGCGCACAATCCGATAACCTTGATTTGATCAGGAAATTGTTCTGCTACCGATAAAGTTTGTGTACCAATGGATCCTGTAGACCCAAATATTGTAATACGCTTCATCTCAATTTCACTCATTAACCTCTCTAAAAAACATGTCGCTGAAACAAGATCACTACAAAAACAACCAGAATCCATGAATCAAAGCGGTCTAAAACCCCACCATGACCCGGCAATAGTGTTCCTGAGTCCTTGATCGTATATTCTCTTTTCAATGAGGATTCCACTAAATCCCCAATTTGAGCCGTTAAACCACCCAACAGACCAAGAATCGCAAAATGCAAAAGAGAGCGTTGTATGATAAGACCCATCAATAACATCACAATGACCGCTCCGGCTAAACCGCCGATTATGCCTTCGGCGCTTTTATTGGGACTAATCTCCGGAAAGGGATGATTCTTACCGAAGAAATACCCTGCTAAGTACGCGAAAATATCATAAGACCAGGTCAATAAACAGGCGATAAGAATCCAAGCCAGTCCTTCTTCGCCCGATCTTAAATAATAGGCAAACCAAAACGGAGGAATAATGTAGAGAGCTACAAAACAGTTCATTGCTAAGCTGTTTAAGGAAAATGACGGGAATAACAAGACTTTTTTTGCCAAGAGATAAACAAGAAAGCCAAAAAAAAGCCAAATCAGATTTCTTTCCGCTAACGGTTGAGTAAAAAATGCCCCGCAGACCAAGAAAGCAATGGCGGGAAGGTCGATCTGTATTCCTTTCGGCTCTACCATGTTCTTCAGTTCATTGGCTGCCAATAGAACAATTCCAATAAAGAAAATACTCAATGGCCATGAGCCGAGGAAAAGAAACGCTAAAAAAATCGGCGCCCAAACGAATATTGTCACCGTGCGTTGAAACATGATAGTTCCTCCTCAAAGGCTTAAGAATTAAACGCCTCCGAATCTACGATTTCTACCTGCATACTCGAGAAGTATTTTTTCCAGGAGATTTCCGTTCATCTCGGGCCAATACTCTTTTGCAAAGTAAAACTCCGCATAAGCCGACTCCCACAATAGGAAATTAGATAGCCTTTGCTCTCCTCCGGTTCGAATGATCAAATCCGGATCCGGCAACATCGGTTGATCTAAATACGATTGAAACAATGCTTCATTAAGCGAACCGGCTTCTATTTTTGAAGATTGTAGATCTGGAAGAAGCTTTTGAATCGCTCGAATGATTTCGTCCCGACCTCCATAATTAAAGGCTAAATTTATGATCAATCCTTGGTTCTCTTTGGTTGCTTCCACACCCCGTAAAATTGCCTTCATGGTGTTTTCAGGAACACCTTCGGCTTTTCCGCTGATGACTAGCTTCGATTGATTGGCCATCATTTCAGGTAAATCTTGATCGATAAACTCAATGGGAAGCCGCATTAAGAAGTCCACCTCTTGTTGACTCCTTTTCCAATTTTCAGTAGAAAAAGTATAAAACGTTACGACTTGAATTCCTAAAGAGCCACATTTTCGGATTACCTTACGCATGGCTTCCATACCGGCTTGATGACCTACTGTTCGAGGCATCAATCTTTGTTGAGCCCACCGGCCGTTGCCATCCATAATAAATGCAAGATGTCGAGGAATTGGGCTCTCCTTCAAGCTACTCATTACAGTTCACCCCATCACTTAAAAAATTCAAAAAAATAGTAGTACTGCCGGGATGCAAGCATAAACTCACACCCGGCAGATGGAGATCTTTTCAGTTAAACTGCCATGATATCCTTTTCTTTGGCACTGATCACAACATCTACTTCTTTAATAAAGCGATCGGTAATCTTCTGGCATTCTTCCTGGGCTTGCTTACTGTCATCTTCGGTAAATTCATTGGCTTTTTCCAATTTTTTGGCTTCATCATTCGCGTCTCTGCGAATATTTCGAAGAGCTACTTTTGCTTCTTCTCCCTTTTTATCGACCATTTTGCAGAGTTCCTTACGTCTTTGTTCATTCAACGCCGGAATCGACAAACGCACGACAATACCATCATTGGAAGGGTTCAACCCTAAATCAGAAGTCAAAATTGCTTTTTCAATGGCTTTGATAATACTTTTATCCCAAGGTTGGATGACAATACTTCTTGCATCCGGACATGCAACACTTCCCACCTGTGCAATCGGAGTTGGAACACCGTAATACTCTACCGTAATCTTGTCGAGTAAGCCCGGATGAGCACGACCGGCACGAATGGAGACAAGATCCTTTTTCAATACAGCTATGGTCTTTTCCATACGATCTTCAATTCTGGCCAAATAGTCTTTCATTGCTTCTCTCCTCCTATATACGTTCCGATTTTTTCACCAAGAACTGCTCTTTTGACATTTCCCGGTTGTGATAAATTGAATACGATAATGGGAATATTGTTGTCCATGCAAAGAGAAATCGCCGTTGAATCCATGGCTTTTAATCCTTGATTCAGAATTTCCTGATAGGTGATGGAATCATATTTTATAGCCTTTTTCTCAGCCGTATCCAGTTTAGGATCCGAGGAATAGACACCATCTACTTCGCCGGTGGCTTTTAAAACGATTTCCGCATCGATTTCAGCCGCCCTCAAAGCAGCAACCGTATCTGTCGTAAAATAAGGATTCCCTGTACCGGCTGCAAAAATGACGACTCTCCCTTTTTCTAAATGTCGAATGGCTCTTCTACGGATATAGGGTTCGGCTACTTCTCGCATTTCGATCGCAGTTTGTACTCTGGTAACTACTCCAACGGATTCCAAGGCTCCTTGTAAGGCCATGGCATTCATTACAGTTGCCAACATCCCCATGTAATCAGCAGTAGCCCGATCGATTCCTAATGTTTGACTACCTTTGATCCCTCGCCATAAATTTCCTCCACCCACTACCAACGCGACTTCTACACCCATTTCAGATATTTCCTTGACTTGTGCAACAATGTCGGCCAATGTTTGGGAATCATATCCGAATTTCTTATCCCGATCTTTGGGGTCGCCTGCTAAAGCCTCTCCGGAAAGTTTTAAAACGATTCGGCGATATTTTGGTTGCAAACACAACACCTCCCGTTTAATTCAAAAGGAACATCATTGATGTTCCTTTTGGAATACATTATTCATTTTCGCCTTCGGTAGCTTCAAACCCTTCTCCGATTTCAAAACGGGTAAAGGATTTCACAGAAATACTACAACCAACTTCCTTACCAACTTTAACTAACAATTTAGCAATGGTTAAATCGGTATCCTTAACAAAGGCTTGGTGGAGTAAGCAAATCTCTTCGTAATATTTACGAATACGACCTTCAACCATGCGCTCGGCAATGTTCGCCGGTTTGCCTTCGTTGATTGCTTGAGCCAAATAGATTTCTCGTTCTTTCTCGATTACTTCCGCCGGAACTTCATCAGAAGAAATAAATAGTGCACGACCCGCAGCAATTTGTAATGCCAGATCATGAATCAATTCTTTAACCTGTTCATTGTTTTCGAACTGTGCGTCACTTAAAGATAACTCGATCAGTACACCAATTTTACCGCCACCATGAATATAAAGGTCAAGAACGGAGGTTGGTTCTACATCGTAGTAAGCGAATCTACGAATTCCCATGTTCTCTCCAATGGTAGCGATCTTATTGGTCAATTCACTTTGCACAGTACCTTGTGCATAGGGCTGATTTAACAAATCCTCAACTTGAGTCAATTGCTTCTCAATGATTAAGAGAGCGAGTTCATTGACCCAGAATTGGAAATCATCATTTTTGGCAACAAAATCCGTTTCGCAATTGACTTCAATAAGAGAAGCCTGCTTGCCTTGAACCTTGCCGACGATTAAACCCTGCTTTGCTACACGACCCGCTTTTTTCGCGGCGGCAGCTAAGCCTTTTTCTCTTAAATACTCAATAGCTTTTTCCATATCGCCTTCACAGGCTTCGAGAGCACGTTTACAATCCATCATACCAGCGCTGGTTCTCTCACGCAATTCTTTTACGGATGCTGCAGAAATCATTAAGTTCACTCCTTTATTTTTAGAAAAGGAATCGGTCCGAAGGGGTGATTCCCTGCGGGTCGATTCCCCATTTTTTGAATTATTCAGCTGAGTCTTCGCCTTGGCGACCTTCAATAATGGCATCGGCCATTTTGGAAGCTAATAACTTCACAGCACGAATGGCATCATCGTTTCCGGGAATGACGTAGTCAATTTCGTCAGGATCACAGTTGGTATCGACAATAGCTACAACAGGAATCCCTAAACGCTTTGCTTCGCTGATAGCATTCTTTTCTTTGCGTGGATCGATAACGAATAAAGCATCTGGAACGCGGGTCATTTCACTGATGCCACCCAAGAACTTTTCGAGTTTTTCCATTTCATGGCGTAACGTGATGACTTCCTTTTTGGGAAGCACTTCGAAAGTACCATTGGATTCCATAGCACGAAGTTCTTGCAAACGACGGATCCTCTTTTGGATGGTCTGGAAATTGGTTAAAGTTCCTCCCAACCAGCGTTGGTTCACATAATACATGCCACAGCGCTCTGATTCTTCCACCATTGCTTCTTGAGCTTGTTTCTTAGTGCCCACAAACAAAACGGTTCCTCCTTGTTCTGAAACAGAACGAATAAAGGCATACGCTTGTTCGATTTTTTTCACGGTTTTCTGCAAATCGATAATATAAATTCCGTTGCGTTCCGTGAAGATGTAGGGTGCCATTTTGGGGTTCCAACGACGTGTTTGATGACCAAAATGAACACCAGCTTCGAGTAATTGTTTCATGGAAATGACAGACATGGTGTCACCTCCTCCCTTCCTTTTGTTTTTTCCTCCGACCCATCATTCACGCTGATCACTTTTTTCAAAGCACCGATCTTAGTGTCCGGAATCGTGTGTAATAACACCGTTCTCCATTATAACAATCATTGCTCACTTTGGCAAGCGTTATTTACAGTTGTTTTCGCGTTTCTCTTAAAGAAACTCTTTCCAGGCTTTTATGGCATCCAATGCACGAAGACTATAGGCCTGGTATCGTTGTCGCTTGTTTCTGATCGGTTTTTCGAGGGGTGGGACGATTCCAAACACTGCATTCATGGGCTGAAAGTTCTTTTCATCGGCATGTGTGACATAGTTCATCAAAGACCCCAGCATGGTATCCCTGGGAGGTATGATGGCCTCTTGATTCTCCAGTAGCCTTGAGCAATTGATTCCACAGATCAACCCTGTTGCGGCTGATTCAATATAACCCTCCACACCCGATAATTGACCGGCAAAAAAAATCGCTTCATTTTCCTTTAACTGCATCGTTGGTTTGAGGAGTTTTGGCGAATTGATAAAAGCATTTCGGTGCATAACACCGTAGCGCACAAATTCAGCATTCTGCAAACCCGGTATGAGTCGAAAAACACGATCTTGCTCAGGAAACTTGAGATTGGTTTGAAAACCGACTAACCCGTAGAGATCACCGGCTACATTATCTTGTCGTAATTGCACCACGGCGTAGGGGGTTATTCCTGTGATTGGATCCCGAAGTCCAATGGGTTTTAAAGGACCAAAGGCTAATGTCTCTTTCCCTCTCCTTGCAAGTTCTTCTACAGGAATACATCCTTCGAAGAAGCTCCCCTTTTCAAAATCATGTAAGGGGCTTTGCTCAGCCTCGGTTAGCGCTTTCCAGAAATGTTCATATTCCTGCTTTTGAAAAGGGCAATTAAGATAATCCGCATCTCCCTTATCGTAACGAGAGGCTCGATATATTTTGCTCATATCCAAAGAATCCATAGAAACCAGTGGTGCGGCTGCATCAAAAAAATGCAGATATGGTTCCCCCAATCTCCGCTGTAAAGACTCGAGTAACTTTGCAGAAGTCAACGGACCGCTCGCTATGATCCAGAGATCTTGCCCTGAATCAGGAATCTCGATTATCTCTTCTCTCACGAGAGTAATATTCGTCATTTCTGAAATTCTCTTGGTTATTTGTTGAGAAAATGCTTCTCGATCTACAGCCAATGCTTGACCGGCGGGTACCCGAGTTTGATCAGCAACTGAAATAATCAGGGAATCTAATTGCCTCATTTCTTCTTTTAAGAGGCCGGCTGCATTTTCTGTTTGATTCGATTTCAAAGAATTGCTGCAAACTAATTCTGCCAATTGTTCTGTATGATGGGCAGGAGAGGTAACAATTGGGCGCATCTCGTGTAGTACAACAGAGTGGCCTCGTTTAGCGATCTGATATGCTGCCTCGGAACCTGCTAATCCGCCTCCAACAATGTGAACTCTTCTCATTATGCTTCGCCATCCTCGTTCGTATCTTCTAAAGCAACCTCCAAAGCCCCTTCACAATCGGGCTGTAAACAGTGATAAAGGATGACTCCCTTTTTGCGCTGGATTTTCTGGCTCATCCCAAGATTTCCACAAACCGGGCATACCTTTTTGACCGGTTTATCCCAGGATACGTATTGGCATTCCGGATATCGACTACACCCTGTAAATGTTCTGCCTTTTCGACTTCTTCGCTCGATCAATTGCCCAACTTTACATAGAGGGCACGGAATGTCCAAAGATACAACAATGTTTTTGGTGTTTTTGCATTCAGGATACCCTGGGCATGCCAAGAATGATCCAAAGCGTCCTCGTTTTATAACCATATTGCGTCCGCATAGTTCACAAATTTCATCGGTCACTTCATCTTCTATTTCTTGCACCGGAATATTCTTTTCAGCCTCTACCAATTGTGCCGAGAAGGGATGATAAAAATCATCGATCGCTTCAGTCCAGGGCATATCCCCTTCTTCGACTTGATCCAATTTGTTTTCTAATGAAGCTGTGAAATCGGTATCGATCACAGAAGCGAAATATTCTCTCAACATATCCGTAACAGCAGAACCTAATTCCGTGGGATAAAATCGTTTATCTTTCCGCTCAACATATCCTCTTTTGAGAATTGTCTCAATGGTGGGGGCATAGGTTGAAGGCCTGCCGATTCCTAATTCTTCCATTGTCTTGATCAGTAATGCTTCGTTGTATCGGGCGGGAGCTTGCGTAAAATGCTGTTCGGGAACCCATTCTCCTGCAGGAATTTTTTGTCCGATTTCCAATTGAGGGAGAAAACCTAAGTTATCTTCTGTTTCTTCTTCTTCATTCTTCATGATGATCAAGAATCCCGAAAACGATAAAACTGAGCCATTTAATCTAAAAACAGCCTCTGAATTCTTTAAATCAGCAACAACATAATCATATTGCGCTGCTGCTGCTTGGCTGGAAATAAATCTTTCCCAGATAAGGCGATATAGTTTCAACTGATCTCGGCTGAGAAAAGTGCTCATTTGTTCCGGTTTACGGTTGACATCGGTGGGGCGTATCGCTTCATGCGCTTCCTGAGCGCCCTTTTTGCTGGAGTAAACTCGTTTGTTCTCAACCGCATATTCGGCTCCAAATGTGGCTGTAATAAACTCCTGCGCACTTTCAAAAGCAGAGTCTGAAATGGCAGTTGAGTCTGTTCGGATATAGGTGACTAACCCGACCGGGCCTTCCGGACCCAGTTCGATTCCCTCATACAATTGTTGGGCTAACATCATCGTCTTGCGAGCTGTGAATCCCAATTTTCGGGAAGCCTCCTGCTGTAATGTGCTGGTCGTAAAAGGGGCAGAAGGTTGTCGCTGCCGTATTCCCTTTTTATAGGAAACAACCTCACAAAAGGGTTCCAATGTTTCTATTAATCGTTGAACCTCTTCTTGGCTAGAGAGTTTGGGTTTTTCACCCTTTACTTCGACCAATTTTGCTCGAATACCATGAACTTCTCGGTTACAATGAACTTCGAGCGACCAATATTCTTCCGGAACAAAAGCTGTGATCTCCTGCTCGCGGTCCGTGATCATAGAAACAGCTACTGATTGTACCCGACCTGCACTAAGACCATATCGGAGTTTTCTCCACAAAAGGGGGCTTAATTGATATCCTACGATTCGATCTAAAACCCGTCTGGCTTGCTGCGCATCAACGTAGCACAAATCGATAGGCCTTGGATGCAGTAGTGCTTCCTTTACCGCCTTTTCGGTAATTTCATGGAATTCGATTCGGCATTCTTGACTGGGATCTATTCCCAGTACGCCGGCCAAGTGCCATGAAATTGCTTCTCCTTCTCGATCTGGGTCTGTTGCCAGAAATACTCTTTTAGCCTTTTTGGCCGCAGCTTTAAGTTCTTTGAGAAGTTCGCCTTTTCCTCGAATCGTTATATATTTAGGTTGATAATGATTTTCTACATCGATTCCGAATTGACTTTTGGGCAAATCACGCACATGACCCATGGTTGCTTTCACTTGATATCGATTGGAGAGAAAGCGTCCGATGGTTTTCGCTTTAGCCGGTGATTCAACAATAATCAGAGTATCTGCCATATACTATCATCTCACTTCATTCCGATATCTCTGAGATTTTCAAAAATCACAGAGCTTCTTTATTATAATAACCGCCTGGGTGCCCTTTGGCAAGTCCCAATAATTCCAATTGAGTCAATTCGGACAATAAACTGCCAATAGGTAACGCTAATTCGGCAGCCATTTCATCTAAATGTCGTAATTCAGCCTCTAAAGATGAAAGGATTTTCTGTTGCATGATTGTCAATTGGAACCCTTCATCGTTATTTTTTCTGATATTTTGCTTCTGAGACGGTATATATTGAAACTCATCCAGAATATCTTCGATTGAGCTTACAAGTTTTGCACCTTGTCGAATCAGATCATGACAGCCTTTACTGTTTTCCGAAAAAACATTACCGGGAACCGCAAATACTTCGCGCCCTTGCTCTAGTGCAAAATTAGCCGTGATCAAAGAACCACTGGTTGCTTTTGCTTCGACTACCAGAGTAGCGACAGACATTCCGGAAATAATCCGATTACGTGAAGGAAAAAACCCGGCTTGAGGTGGAACCGCATAAAAGTATTCGCTGAAAACTGCCCCTTTGTCCTGAATTTCCAAAGCAAGTTTTTCGTGTTCCTTGGGATAAATATAATCATGACCGGAGCCCAACACTGCATAAGTGCTGCCCTTTTTTAAAGCACCACGATGAGCGAAACTGTCAATCCCTTTTGCCAAACCACTGACCACAATAAAACCACAATCTGCCAAAGCTTCAGCCAAGTAACCGGTAACGCTCTTCCCATAATGAGTCGCCGCTCGCGAACCTACAACAGCCACACAGGGCTTAGAACTATGGTAGTCGCCTTTCACAAACAGGCATAGAGGAGCTTGTTCTATTTCTTTCAAAAGCGGAGGGTAGCCAAGATCCTTTTCAATCAGAACCGATATTTCACGTTTCGTGAATTCTTGTTCCAAGATCTCTGCCAGATCTTTACGATATACGGCTTCGATTTCTAGCCAGGTTTTCTCCGGAAGCGCGAGAATCTCCCGCCATTCTTTGGGTCCGGCTTGCCACGTTTGATGAGGAGTCTTAAAGTAAGTCATCAATTTGCTGATTCTCGATCTTCCAAAACTCGGCATAGATTGAAGTGAGGCTAAAATATATTTACCTTCTGTCATCATCACGTACGACCCTCAATCCAACAAAGGATCCAGCAATAACGGCATGAAATCAAGATAATCCGCAGACACCAGTTGATACTGTACTCCGTTTTGACTAAAATCATAGTTGTTTCTTAGTCCATTCCCGTGTAAATGACCAAAGATACACAGACGAACCCCAAAGTCTTCTAAGAGTTCTGTAAACAGCGATTCCTCGTTTTTTTCGTTCATCGGTGGAAAATGAAGCATCGCGATAATCGCTTGATTTTTTTCTTTCGCTTTTTTCAAAACCATCTCAAGCCTTTGTGCCTCTAAACGATAGTATTTCTCATCTTGAGAAGCCACATACGCAGATGCCCCCGGACATAACCATCCCTTCGTTGACACCACTGTCCAGTTATCCAAGTCTAAAACTTGACGATCGATAGGAACGATATCCTTCGGTAAAAAATCGACCATCTTTTGATGAGAATGCCAGTAGTAGTCGTGATTCCCCCGACCGATAATCTTCCTACCCGGTAAAGCATGTAAGAATTCAAAATCATTGACCGCTTCAGATAAACGCATCGCCCAGGATAGATCCCCCGGAATCAGGACGGTGTCTTCGGGTTGAATCATGGCTCGCCAAGATTTTTCAATTTTTTCGTGATGATTTTTCCACTGCTCTCCAAAGACATCCATGGGTTTCTTCGTTTGGAAAGAAAGATGTAAATCTGAGATCGCATATATAGCCATGCTAATTCTCCTTATATAAAGTATTTTTGATCCAAGCCGCGGTACCCGATCGCTTCTGCCAAATGGGAAGGCAGGATCTCTTTTGAATCTGCTAAATCAGCGATCGTTCTCGATACTTTTAAGATACGATCATAGGCCCGTGCACTCCACTTTTGCTTTCGAAAAGCTAAATTCAGCAGAGCTTGGCTTTCATGGGAGAGAGAGCAAAACTGTTTGATTTGTTTGGATTGCATAGCAGCATTATTGGGTAGTGATTGATTTCTGAAACGAGCCAGTTGCCGTTCTCTCGCGTTTTCTACCCGTAAGCGAATCGTTTCTGACCGTTCCGAGCTACCGGGTTCTACCATATCTCGGTAGCTTAACCGAGGCACATCTACATGTAAGTCAATGCGATCTAGCAAGGGACCCGAAATACGATTGCGATATTTTTGAATTGATAATTCAGAGCAAGTACAAGGACGTTGTGGATCTCCATAATATCCGCAAGGACAAGGATTCATGGCTGCTAACAACATGAATCGCGAGGGAAATGAAAAAGACCCGAGGGCACGAGCGATCGTAAGCTGGCCCTCCTCCATGGGTTGACGCATTAATTCTAGGACATCCTTCCGAAATTCCGGTAATTCGTCTAAGAACAGCACGCCATGGTGTGCAAGACTGATTTCGCCGGGTAATGGGTTTCTACCTCCCCCCACTAATCCGGCATTACTAATGGAATGGTGAGGGGAGCGAAAGGGTCTCTGCATGATAAGCCGTTCCAAACTCTGTAATTGGCCGCTGATACTATAGATCTGCGTTACTTCCAAGGATTCCTGCATGCTCATTTGAGGTAAGATGGAAGGCATGCATTTGGCTAGCATCGTCTTTCCACTTCCCGGCGAGCCAACCATAATCAAATTATGCCCTCCTGCAGCTGCAATCTCCATTGCTCTTTTGGCGCTTGTTTGCCCTTTCACCTCGGCAAAATCATGAATGATTTCAAGCACCTTGGATTTTTGCTGCGGACAGATTGCTTCCACTTGTTGTTCTCCCGATAAATAACTTGCTAATTCCCCAAGAGAACGAAAGCTGAAAACTTTCATATCCTCGACCAAGGCTGCTTCTGGCGCGTTTTCCACAGGGACAAATGCCTTTTGTATCCCTAATTTCCGAGCACTAATGATCATCGGTAGAACCCCACGAACTTCTCTAATTCGACCATCTAATCCAATCTCTCCAATAAAAACTGTATCTTCAAAGGAAAACGAGGGAAAAGCACCTTGACCGGCCATAATCGCTATGGCAAGAGGTAAATCTAATCCCGGACCTTCTTTCTTTAGATTAGCTGGTGCCAAGTTTGCCACAATATGATGCCTTGGAAAACTTAAACCCGAATTTTCAAAGGATAATCTCATGCGCTCCCTTGCTTCTCTGAGAGAAGTGTCGGGTAAACCTACGATATCAAATCGGGGTAATCCGCGGTTTAAGACATCCACTTCAATTTCGATCAGGATTCCTTCCAGTCCTCGTAAACAAATACCAAACGTTTTTGCTAGCAATATCTAACCTCCTTCATAACTCCTGCTGCGAATTCGACGCGACACTATATATCTCCTTTTTATATTATTTTATTTTATAGAATTTTTGAATATTGTATGAAATGTATTAACCCTAATAGCAAAACGCGCACTGAGACAAAGTTCAGCGCGCGTTTTATTTACCGTTATAAAAAAGTAAACCTGCTTTCCATAGGAAAGCAGGTTTGGCGCGCCCGGCAGGATTTGAACCTGCGACCACCAAGTTCGTAGCCTGTTACTCTATCCAGCTGAGCTACGGGCGCATGATGGAAAAATGGGGTGGATGACGGGATTCGAACCCACGACCCCTAGAGCCACAATCTAGTGCTCTAACCAACTGAGCTACACCCACCATTAATCTGGCGCGCCTGGTAGGAATCGAACCTACGGCACACGGATTAGAAGTCCGTTGCTCTATCCCCTGAGCTACAGGCGCTCATTCCGTGTCCAACGCATCGACTTTGGTCGGGACGGAGGGATTCGAACCCCCGGCCTTCTGGTCCCAAGCCAGACGCGCTACCAAACTGCGCTACGTCCCGAAACGAACTCGTCGGACTCTTTTGCTCCCGAGCCGGGGAATTATCCTTGGCCTCGCGTGCCAACATAATATAACATAGAGACGGAGATTTGTAAACCCACAACGTGAAATTTTTTTGGGGGTTTCCTTAGAGTTTTATGGGTTATGAAAAAGAATCAACCGTTCAAAAGTTCTTCTAACCGCGAGGAACAAATTCTCATGGCTTTTCCTCGGTGACTGATTTGATTTTTCAATTCCAAAGGTAGTTCAGCATAGGTCATTTCGAACTCCGGCACCCAAAAAAGCGGGTCATACCCAAAACCGGCATTCCCCTTAGGTTCGGTCAAAATATAACCTTTACATTCTCCTCTGAACAGCTCAGTAGGATGACCGGGTCGGGCAAGTGCGATTTCTGAAACAAAAAAGGCTTCGCGTTGAAAGAAACCAACATCTTCAAGTTTGTTTAGTAGAAGTTGATTATTTTCAGCATCTGTTGCCGACTCTCCCGCATATCGTGCGGAAAAAATGCCGGGTTCTCCCTTCAAATAAGGAACGACCACACCTGAATCATCTGCGATTGCCCATTCACCGGTATGATTCGCCAAGGCCTCCGCCTTGATAGAAGCATTTTCTGCAAAAGTGAACCCTGTTTCTTCAATCTCCTGAATATAACCAATTTCCTTTGAAGTCTGCAGATCGATCGGTAAATGCTTAACAAGCACCCGGAATTCCGCAACTTTCCCCTGGTTACCGGTTGCTAATATGATTTTTCTCAACATTGTTATCGACTCCAAGATGTTTTCGCTTCTGTTAATGCTTCCGTTTGTAATTGAAACAGATGTTTTATGCCAATCTCAGCAGAAGTAATCATAAGGTCAAGTTGCTCTCTTTGGAAGGTTGCTTCTTCTCCGGTTGCTTGAACTTCGACAAAAGCTCCCTCACCCGTCATGACAACATTCATATCTACTTCAGCTGTAGCATCCTCCTGATAACAGAGATCCAACAAAACTTGATTACGGACGAGTCCAACACTGACAGCGGCTAATTGATCACGAACCGGATTTTTTGAAATCAGCCCTTGATTTCTCAAATGCTGACATGCTATGACCAAAGCAACCCAAGCTGCTGTAATTGAGGCGGTTCTCGTTCCGCCATCGGCTTGTAAAACATCGCAATCTAAGGTGATCGTTCTTTCACCTAATTTTTCCAAATCCATTACAGCTCGCAATGATCTTCCGATCAAGCGTTGGATCTCATGGGTCCGTCCACCGATCCCACCAGCTCCACGGCCTTCTCGTTGGTTTCTGGTTTCTGTAGCACGCGGAAGCATATTGTATTCTGCAGTGACCCAACCCTTTCCACTACCACGCAAAAAAGGAGGTACGCGTTCCTCCACAGTCGCTGTGACGTGGACGATCGTTTGCCCACAGTGGATCTCAACCGAACCTTCGGCATAGCGATTAAACCCGGTTTTTAGGAAAACCGGGCGTAGTTCATTTTCTTTTCGACGGTCAATTCTCATAAAAAAAATTACTCCACATCTGCTTTCATAATTTCGTCTAAGCGTTTTAAAGACTCAACAAGATGAATCCGATCTTCCTCATTGACTTCTACCAAGATCCCAGCTAAGTACTGCTTTCTTCTGGCAATGACTTCGTCGACAAGAATTTCACCTTTTGGCAAAATCTGTAAGCGAACTACCCTGCGATCGTTGCTGTCACGAATTCTTTGAACCAATTCATTCCGTTCCATACGGTCAATCAAATCGGTAGCCGTACTGTATGCCAAATACATTTTCTCCCCTAATTCTCCAATGGTTATGTTGCCATTTCTCTGCAGAACCTGTAAAGCAGTCAGCTGCGGTGGTGTAATATTGAAATCTGCCAGAATTTCTCGCCCGCGTTTTCGAATGACTGCACTGACATGGCGTAGCAACCATTCTAACTCAGCTACGTATTCCGATACATTCATATTATTTTCCATAGTACTCACTCCTATCACTTGATAACAGAATTATACATCTTCAATCTCAAGGTGTCTACCCTTTTATAAGCTAGATGAAAAATTTTATCTATAGAAATTTTCGACTTACGGGGAAATTTGACTGTCATGATTGATGATTAGGAATCTAAGAATTGGATCACCGAGATTCATCCTTCCATTGACCACGGCCACACGCTTTCCTTTAAACAAGAATTGAACTTTTTCGATTTCAGAAAACTCGGTTAATGTTTGTACGATGGCACGAAAAGCAACCGATGATCGCTCGTCACTGCAATCGATGATACTTGAATCACAATTCAAATCTAAGTAAGCTATGCGATTATGCACTGAAAAGCTATTGAGTGGCAAACTCTCCTCAGAATCCTGACCGGTAATCAGAGTGGAAGGCCAAAAAGTTGGTGCATAATTTTGAGGTCCTTGCAGCAGAATTTCCAGAGCTTGCAGACTCAAATTGTCGGAATGTTGCAATCGAATCGTTAAAGGAATGAGGTTTTCCGTATTGGGGATCCTCCAATAAACAACTGCTTTGTTTTCCTGTTTCAACGTTTCCTCATTCGGCCATTTCGGCCTGCTAACCGGTAAATTGATTTCGTATTGTGCACTGTTGCGTGACAAAAAATTACCATTCTTTCCGTCAATCAGAAATTGAACCCTTTCTATAGTCGAGAATTCAGTTAAGGTCATTACTAGAGCATCCCCTACACTCCGAACAGCATTTAGGGAAGGCAATCCCAACGTGAACGAGTCAGGTAGATCCAGCTCTGCAATAGCTTGACTTATCTTGATGTTCTCAGTAACGATAGGCTGCAAATTCAAAGCTTCACAAATCGAAAGAAGGGTTTGATTTAATGCCTGAACATGTAAGGCCTGATTCCCTGTAGATGTTCCGGTCATGGGATAATACCAGTATCGCGTACCATTACTAAACAATTGGTAATAGATAAAGGAGGTTCCCTCTTTAGGGTTCTGATCGGGTAGATAAAGATCGATTGGAGACTCGACTGTGTCATTCATTTCTTCTTCAGGAATGATAATCTTGGGTGGATCTGAAACCGGCTGGCATCCCTGAACAAGCAGGATCAAGACCAAAAACAAAAAAGCTCTTAATCTCACAGTTTATCCCCCCTCCCATTTTTCCTTCGAACACGCACACGATAAAAGGAGATCAAATAAAGCAGCCAAAACGGCACTAGAATTAACGGTACCCGATTTGCATAGGCATGTAAATACCACGGGGTTTCCCGCTCTTCTTCGAGAAAACCCTCCCCTCTCGACAAAACGACTTCGTTTTTCAACAAGGTAATCAACCTCTGTTCAGGTTCTAAACGAACTAGGAGATTCTCTGCTATCTCATCAGATCCAATGTGAGCGACCTCGACATCGTCCGAAACCTTCCATGTCTGTTCACCGAAGATCAAAGAGCTGTTACGTTCAATTAAAACTGTACTCTCCAAGGAATCTCTGACTGCGAGGAGAAGTCGGTCCATTTCATTCCAAATATCAGAACTTCCCATTAAAACAGCTACAAATCGAGTCTCACCTTTTTCTGCTCCATAAACTAAGGTTTGACCCGCCTCATCGGTGTAGCCATTTTTATTGGCCAACACCCAGGAGTAGGGTAACGCTTGAAGAGTAGCATGATAAATGATTCTGTCTTCCGTCTTACCATGCCACGACATTGCATACGATTGCGTATTGGCAATTCGGATGAAATCTGGATTATTCAGAGCAGCGCTAAAAATAATAGCCATATCATTCGCTGTAGAATAATGTTCATCTTCGTGCAATCCGGAGGGGTTCATAAAATGACTATGGGTCGCTCCTAAAGAGATCGCTTTTTCGTTCATTTTCTCAGCAAAGGCTTCGACGCTGCCACTTATGTGTTCTGCTAATGCAACTGCAGCATCATTCGCCGATACCATGAGTAAGCCATGAAGCAGGTCTTCTACAGTCTTTCTTTCACCGTACTCCAACCAGAGTGTGGTTCCGATAATACTGTCGATTGCATGGTCACTCACCTGCACCATCTCATCAAGATCACTGTTTTCTAAAACCACTAAAGCCGTCAAAACTTTGGTTATACTGGCGGGATATGCTTTTTGATCTCCGTCTTTCTGCCAGTAGACCACTTTACTGTTGGCATCTATGACAATTCCGGTTTGGTCTCCGTTGATACGCGGATCAGCCATTGCAGCAATTGCTACTTCATGACCCAAAAACATTCCTATGAGACAAAATAAAACAGTCCATTTTCTCCACATAAAGAATCCCCCTCTCAACGAAACCTTATTACATTTCGATTCCGCTTAGGATTTTCCTTTATAAAAAACCGCCCATAAGGGCGGTTTTTCCCATTACTCTGTCAAAGACCCTAAAACTACAGCGATTTCCAATGTTTCATCTCCCCGGATTACGGTTAACGTGATTTCATCACCGGGACTATACTTCCGAATCTCAGCAACAATATTGTCACCTACTATGATTGTACCATTCAGTCGAATGATAATATCACCACCGACCGAAACGGTGTCCTCTCCAACCAAAACATCTTCCGTTGCTCCTTTGAGCCCCGCTTTATCCGCGGCACTGCCCGGTGTCACTTCCACGATCATAGAACCACTCTCAACAGGTAATCCTAAAAGATGATAATCTTCTCCCAGGCTCTCTTTCAGAATATTCAAAGATAAGGACTGGACACCTAAAAGGGCTTTCCCAATCGTCTTCCCTTCCAAAATTGCCGTTGCTACTTGATATACGGTTGTGGAAGGAATTGCGAATCCAATTCCATCGGCAGAGAGAATCCCCGCACTGGTAACACCAATGACTTCACCGGCAGAGTTTAATAACGGGCCTCCGGAACTTCCTTGATTGATATTGGCGCTCGTTTGTAATAAGTTTTCAATGGTATACTCATTACCGTTGCTGGCCGTTATGGGGTAAGAGCGATCCACCGCGCTGACAATTCCTTCGGAAACGGTCGGAGAGCGGTTCAACCCCAATGCCGAATTACTCGATGCCAGCGGACAACCTATCGCAATTGCTTTCTGACCGACTTGAACAGTACGACTATCGGCTAAGGGTAAAGGCAACAAGGTCTCTCCCTCTGCATCGATCTTAATCACAGCCAAATCGTTAAATTTGTCGCTTCCAATAACCGAAGCTTCGTAAGATTTCCCGTTTTGTAAAATCACATGGATTGAATCCATACCTTCTACGACATGAAAATTGGTTATAATCAAGCCGTCGGACCGAAATACAAATCCGGTACCATTGCCTTGAATCGCTTGCACGGCATCCCGTTGCGAAGGGAATAAAATACCCGCCAAGCCCCCTAAGTCCAGATCTTGCTTCTTACTGACCAGCACTTGGACAACGCTGCCAATAGACTTGTTGACTACAGCAATGGTATTACTTTCCGACTCCAAAAACGCTGTTTCATCTTTCAACAACAAAGCTTGTGAGGATTGTGTTTTCAATTCGGAAACCACTAAGGTTTGAGAAGGGCTTCGTCTCGTCAAGGCAAGATAGACCAATCCTCCCCCTGCCGAACCCGCTAGAATCGCACATAAAACCACTAAAGCCACGATGTTTCTCCACGAAGACCACAGTTTTGTATCGTTAAACGCTTTATTGTGATCGGAAGTCAAAACCTCAATTTCTTCTACGATCAAAGGCTGATCCTCCATTGTCTTCTCTCCGGGGGCTCCAGTTACAGGAATTTGAGAATCCGGCATGGCCATTCCTCCTCGTTGTTATTTCTTTAAGTATATCATAGAAATATTGCAAATTTTTGAACAAATCATGCATTTTTTCTTGCAAGCATAGACATTAGCAGGAAATGGCACAAAGAAATGGAATTGGTAATCTGAGGTGATATTTATGTCTACCCCTGACGAGTCTATTTTCGGTATTCTTTATTATGGTGATATCTACCAAAGCCAGCCTCCTTTTTTTGGTTTAGAAGATCATCATTTTCAACAGTTGGCACGTTTGGCACCGAATTATGGGCTTCGAGTGATCGTCTTTGCTGCTATTGGTACAGACCTAGCAGCTCGAAAAATAAAAGGATTTCATCTATCTCCCCGACAACAATGGGTTCTGACCGAAGCGGCCTTGCCCAATGTGATCTATATACGCGGCATTTCTTCAAACCCAGTTGAGAATCTCGCGCGTTATCAATTAGCTGGTATTCTCGAAGATATGAAGGTAGCTCTGATCAACAATAATGCTTTTTCGGAATTGGTGGGTGATAAACTTGCCTTTGACAAGTTTCTTCGCACAACATCCCTTTCTGGCTATCTTCCCGAAACAGAAGAGTTTACACTCGAAGCATTTATGCCTTTTTGCCGACGAAACCCTGTAACTTTTCTAAAACCGATCGATGGTTTCGAATCACGCGGACTGATTCGTATTGAAACAGGTTCAGAAATCACTAAAATCGACTTTAGCGATGATCGGGGGGCTTTACAGCAGCTTGATGGAACTCTCGAGCAACTTCTGCCCGCTCTTTTGACGTTCATGCAAAATCGGTCTTATATCATGCAAGAGGGAGTTGACAGAAAGCTAATTCAGCATCGACTTGTTGAGCATCGATGCTTGTATCAAAGAGTTGGAGAACACTGGTTTCAGACAACGCATGTTTTGCGAATCAACAGTGCTCAGAACTTACCTTTCATCACGGCCGGCCGAGAGAAAAACTTTCTCTTTGATGAAGCCCCTTTTAACTTAGAAATTGCCGATACAAAAACCTTCGAGCGAGAAATCAATAGCTTGGGTCAGCAATTATGTATCTTATTCAATCGGTCCGAGCGTCAAGCCTCTGAGTTTTCTATGGACTTCATAGTGGGTCTCAATCACGATATCAAACTATTGGAATGTAATGCAAAACCCTCCGGATTTTTTTTACAAACAGGGAATTGGCAAGGGCGCATGCTTTACCTTTCGCGAACCTTGGAGCAAGCTCGATTTCTTATGAAGCATTTTTCCAAAGGACTTCCAAATCAAGAAGTGCATTGCAAGCAATGACTAAAAGCAACGGATTCTGTCAGTCACATCCGAAAGATTCTATGCTACAATCAAGAAAATAGAGAGGGGTGGTATCATGAAAACGGAACTCAATAAAAAAAGAAATATTTCCGTTTATGATTGGGTGATCACAGCGTTGTTCATAGCGTTAGTCATGGTGTTTACAATGTTCATCAATATTCGGTTGCCGATTGCGGCGAATGGTGGGTTAATCCACTTGGGAAATGTACCATTGTTTGTTGCTGCAATGAATTTAGGAAAGCGCAAAGCCGCAATTGCAGGTGGCGTTGGTATGGCCATGTTCGATCTCATTGGAGGATGGACTACTTGGGCTCCATTCACCTTTATTATCGTTGCGCTCATGGGTTGGTTCAGTGGCCTTCTATTGGAAAAGAACCATAGTCTTTCTCGCTATATCGTGGCAGTGGGTCTTGCGTTACTTCTAAAAGTTGTTGGTTATTATATTGCAGAATGGATTCTATACGGGAATTTCTTAGCACCCCTCTCGAGTATTCCAGGCAACTTAGTCCAAGTTATCAGTGGTGGAATCATTGCTTATCCTGTATCAATTGCCTTATACAAGGTATTACCCAAACGATAATTCTACCTAGACATACCAAAGCGTGCCTCTTCCTTCGAATCACATCGATGGAGAGGCACGCTTTTTGAATATATCTTATTCTTCTTTTTCTTGTGGCTGGTAAAATTGTAAGGGCAGCACCGGAGCAATGGTAGAAATCGCATGTTTATAAACTAATTGCTGCTTTCCATCTGCTTCAATAATAACCGTAAAGTTATCAAAACCGCGAACTAAACCCCGAATTTGAAATCCATTCACCAAGTAGATGGCAACGGCTGCATTTTCTTTTCTTACTACATTAAGAAATGCATCTTGTAAATTGATCCCTTTTGTCATGTATCTATTCCTCTTTTCGAAAATTTTCCTGAATCAAATGTACGAGGGAATCCTTCACTTGATGGATATCCCCAAGACTTTCCAGATCGAACCAATGAACGTGTGGTATTCTTCGAAACCAAGTCATCTGCCGCTTTGCATAACGTCTTGTATTTCTCTGAAGAAGAGATATTGTTTCTTCGAGGGATCGATCTCCGCGAAAATAGGAGAAGAATTCCTTGTAACCCAGTGCTTGGCCGGGTGTAGAATCCTCTACCAAGCCTTGACCGATCAATGCTTTTACCTCTTCTATTAATCCTTGTTGCACCATATCTTCTACTCGTTGATCGATTCTTTGGTACAATTGTAGGCGATCTCTATTTAGACCTAGGTATAAGACATGATACAGTGGTTCTGAAGAACCCATCATTCTTTCCGCATTGGACAGTGGAATTCCTGTTTTTAGAAAGGCTTCCAGTGCACGAATTACTCTCCGGGTGTCATTTTCGTGCAGTTTTGTTGCCGTAACGGGATCAAGTTGATGTAATCGATTCCATAAATGGGTTTTCCCAAACTGTTCCATTTCTTGATACAACTGTTCTCTGAGTTGATGATCTTTTCCTGCTGAACTAAAATCATAGGGTTCTAAAGCTGCTTGAATATAGAGTCCGGTTCCACCGACCATGATCGGAAGTTTCCCTCTTTCATGAATATCTTCGATGGCTCGTCTTGCATCGTGCTGATAACGGGCAACCGAATAGTCTTCTCTGACAGAAACCAAGTCCAAGCAATGATGAGGAACTCTCTCCAGTTCTTCCCGAGTTACTTTCGCTGTACCGATGTTCATACCCCGGTAAACCTGCATGGAGTCGGCTGAAATGATTTCACCGTTTAAAGTTTCCGCAACCTGTAATGATAAATCACTTTTCCCTACCCCGGTTGGTCCCAGAAGACATACTACCGGTTTTAAGAGATTATCGTTCACAGTCAATCACCCCATACGCAATATTACTGTATTTACCCCCCACTTTCTTGTGAATCGGCCAAGTAGACCAGAGGATCGAATCGCGCCTTTCTTTAATGACAACTTTTTTTCTTGAGACCCTGATCGCTTCTTCAATAGATGCTCCTAAGAGAGGATCGGCATTTGCAAAAGTTCGGATCCCCCCAAGATGATCACTTCCGTATACGGGCTGTTGAAACATAGGGTCAAAAAAGACCACATCCACCGATCGATCGGCTTGCTCGCTCAAATAAGTGTGATGATCGCGGTGCAATAGTTTAATTTTCCTGCGACTCTCTTCCGAAATCTGCCCAGTATGATCTTTGAAATGCAATAGTCCTTCCGTAACAACGTAAAAGACCGGGTCGGCCGATTCCAATCCGATGATACGCCCGGAAGCCGACTGTAAGAACGACGCCATAATCAATGCATCGGATCCCAAACCGAAAGTAGCATCGATAATGTTTTCATCTCCTCGTAGGTCCAGTGCTTCCAAGAGATACTCTGTCTTCCCTTTTTGGATCTGTTTTAATCGCAGAGGAGCTAGTCCCATGTGATACCGCAACGTGTCTGGTCCATTCACGTAATAACAACCTTGAGCATGTGCAACTAAAAGTGCAGAATTCAAGATAGACTGCAGTTGGCGTATCGTTTTGCCGTTGCGCGGGCAAAACGGGAAGCCGTACTTCTCAGCCAATTCTTGGCCATAATCAAGGTACGCTTTTGTATCGACGGCCGGGACAACATAAAATGACTTCATGGAGTCAACCGCTTAAAAAACTTATCGAGGTCACTGACACTGATCTTGTAAAAAGTAGGTCGGCCGTGAGGGCAGGTAGAAGCATCTTCACTTCGTCCAAGTTGCTCAATGAAATCGAGCATTTGCTGTTGTGGTAACCATTGATTTGCTTTCACAGAACCTTTACACGACATTGTGACTAATGTTTTCAACATTAAATCTGAATTTCTCAAGGAGCGTTCTAAATTGGATAACTCCAGAAAAAGTTGTTGGATCTGGTCCCTCCCTTGAATCCCCCCGGCCGCTTGGGGAATCTCGCGTATTAATATCGTTTGATTTCCAAAGTCCTCTATATCAAAACCGAGCCGTTTGATTTCTTCGATTCTTGCGGATACTCGATCATATTCTGCGATCGAAAAGTGCAAAGCATAGGGTTCCAAGAGGATTTGACGTTGGATTTGACCATGATTGATTTGATTCTTAAGTTGATTATATAGTATCCGTTCTGCCATGGCATGTTGATCAAAGATATAGAGCGAATCAACACTTTGGGCTAAAATATAGGTCCCGGCTAACTGACTGATTGGCCTCAATGGTGGAAACACGGAAACCTGATTTCGATCAAAGGCCGGTGCAATTGCCGGAGTCGTGACTGGCTCTTTTACAGAAGGACGTTCAATTATGGTGGAATGTGCTTGAAAATTGACTGTTTCGTTTAATTTTAACTCCGTCCAAGGATTCGTTGCTACGCTCCAAGGTTTGCTTTTTTCCGGTTCTGTAGGCTTCTTCCAATCAATCGGCATGTCAGTAGTGGTTTCGATAAGAGGGTTCAACGCACTTCGTACCCCTCTTTGAACCAAAGAATACACTCGACGATCTTCCTGGAAGCGAACTTCGGTTTTTGCCGGGTGGACATTGACATCGATTTGCTCCAAAGGCAGATCCAACAGGAGCACAAAAAACGGATACTTCCTTGGTTCCATGCGCTGACGATATGATTCTTCGACCGCATGTTGAATGGAGGGAGCCATGGCATATCGTCCATTGATAATGAAGTGCTCATCTCGACGATTAGATCGGGGGAAAGTAGGTTTTCCCACAAAACCTTTCAGTGTATACTCTGAATTCGAATAATCTACTGGTAGTAAGTGTTCACTTACGCCTCTTCCGTAGATGTTTTGGATCACAGCCATCAACTGACCATTACCGTCGGTATCTAAAACCAATTTATCGTCTCGTAAGCATTGAAAAGCGATATCCGGACGTGCCAATGCAAGATGAATACAAGTTTGTAAGACATGGCTTCCTTCACTGACGACGGATTTCATGAATTTCAACCGAGCGGGTGTGTTATAAAACAAGTTCTCTACCAAGATCTGAGTTCCCTTAGGTGCGGCAGCTTCTTCGATCTTTTGCAGTCCTGATTCTACTTGGATCAGAGTACCTGCTAAATCTTCTTCGCGACGGGTCAAGAGCTGAAACTGAGAAACCGATGCTATACTTGGCAGAGCTTCACCACGAAATCCTAGGGTGTGAATGGCAAACAAATCTGCTTCCTGACTGATTTTGCTGGTCGCATGCCGTTCTAATGCCAAAGGAGCTTCTTGGGCACTCATACCCGAACCGTTGTCCGTGACCTTGATTTTCTGTAAACCACCTTGCTCAATTTCAACGCTGATTTGCGTTGCTCCGGCATCGATAGCATTTTCAATGAGCTCTTTGACAACAGATGCCGGGCGTTCAACAACTTCACCGGCTGCTATTTTATTGGCCAAATCCACCGACAAAATTCGAATCGAGTTGTCCATCTTCTCCTCCTTACTCTTTGTTCAATAATGCTTGTAAATGATGAATATAGTTGAGCGCTTCAATCGGAGTCATTGACATGATATCGACTGCTCTTAATTCCTTCAAAATCGGATGCTCTTCTGCTGCCAAGAGTGATAGCTGTTCAGAAACAACCATTTGACGATCTTTGTTTGAGCGTTGATCTCTTGTAATAAAGGCCTGTTCTTGAGATTCCAGTAGTTTTAAAACTTCTCTGGCTCTTTTGACCACCTGACGCGGTAAGCCTGCTAAGCGAGCAACTTCGATACCATAACTTTTATCCATCCCACCAGGAACGATTCGATGCAAAAAAACGATATTCTCATCTTTCCCCCGAACAGCAACAGAGAAATTACGAACTCCCTCATAAAGTTGTTCCATATCGGTCAATTCATGATAATGGGTAGCAAAAAGAGTTCGGGCACCCAACCATTGCGGGTTTTGGATGTATTCCAAGGCAGCCCGAGCAATACTCATGCCATCGAAAGTACTGGTTCCACGACCGATCTCATCGAGAATAAGAAAGCTACGATGTGTAGCAGACGCTAAAATCTGGCTCAATTCAGTCATTTCCACCATGAAAGTAGATTGTCCTCCGGCTAGATCATCTCCGGTTCCCACTCTGGTGAAGATCCGGTCGACAATACCGATTTCGGCTGCCGCCGCCGGCACATACGAGCCCATTTGAGCCATGAGCACGATTAGTGCATTCATGCGAAGATAGGTACTCTTACCGGCCATATTGGGGCCTGTAATGATCAAAATTCGCTGATTTTCTTCGTCCATCATTAAGTCATTAGGGATATAGGGATTGTTTTTGAGAGTTCTCTCCACAACCGGGTGTCTTCCCTCTCTGATCCTGATGGTTCTTCCCATATTGATCGTCGGTTTGCAATAACGATAGCGAGCGGCGATTTCAGCCAATGATGAGATACAATCCAGCATCGCCACAACAGAAGCCGCTTGCAGAATCTCCTCACGAAAGCCACCGACCCAATCACGTAACTCTACGAATAAATTATACTCTAACTCCACTAACTTGGTTTCTGCACCTAAAATCGTCTCTTCCAACTCTTTGAGCCGCTGAGTGATATAGCGTTCTCCGTTGGACAAGGTCTGCTTACGAATGTAGTATTCAGGAACATTTGCCAATTGGGAGCGTGTTACTTCAATATAATATCCAAAAACGCGGTTAAACCCTACTTTTAAATTCCGAATTCCGGTTTGTTCTCGTTCCTCTTTTTCCAAGGCCAAAACCCAATCTTTCCCCTCACCGGCTGCTTTCGAGTAAACATCGACATCGTGATGGTATCCTTGCCTGATCATACCACCTTCACGAATTGAAACCGGAGGTTCATCAACGATTGCATGGTTCAGCCTTTGTTCTATGATCGATAAATCAGGAATAGATTGGATTTGGGTCAAAAGAAGAGATGATTGAATATCTTTCAAAATTTCTTTAAAGTTGGGGAGCAAAGATACCGTCCGTTGCAACGCTTGTAAGTCTCTAGCGTTGGCCGAACCAAAACTTATGCGGCTCAAAAGGCGTTCTAAATCCGTTACCTTTTGAAGTTGTTCTTGAATGGCTTCGCGTATCCCAGGATTTTCAACAAACTCTTGAACCGCGCTTAATCGATGCTCGATTTGAGCTTTATTGGTCAAGGGTTGCAAAATCCATTGGTGTAGCATTCGACCCCCCACTGAGGTTCGGGTTCGGTCCATGACCCAGAGTAAAGAACCTTGATATTGATTATCTCGCATGGTTTGAGTCAATTCTAAGCTTCTGCGTGTCGATTGATCAAGAACCATCTGCCAATCCAATTGATAATACTCGGGTGCGTTTAATTGCATATTCGGCAGTTTAGTCGTGTTTTGTACATACCAGGAAAGCGCCTTAATCACTTCAAGCAAAGAATCGCTTCTCTGGTTCTGTGGAATGGAACGATAAAGCAAATCTTCAGTATTCATAAGCTCTATAATTTGAGATCGCTCGATCGCTTGAAGTTTTGTACAATGAACCCCATTGACGAAACAAATATTCTCGAGTTCCTCTTGGCCTTTTTCATGCCATGGTATCACTTCGCGAGGACTTAAACGCGTCAATTCGTTTTTCGCTTGTCGGGGCGCGTCCTCTCCCTGATAAGCAGTGCATAAAAACGCCCCTGTAGAGACATCTACAGCTGCAAGGGCAAAAGCATGATCCTGCCACGACATGCAAACCAAGAAGTGATTGCGTTTTTCTTCCAGAAGAGGACTCAAATTGGCCGTTCCCGGTGTTACAATACGAACGATTTCGCGCCGGACCAGATTCTTTGTGGCTTTTGGATCTTCAACTTGCTCGCAGATGGCAACCCGATACCCTTTTGCTACCAACTTACTAATATAACCTTCTGCTGCATGGTAAGGAACTCCACACATAGGAATACGTTCTTCTTGACCACCCTCGCGTCCGGTCAGCGTGATATCCAGCTCTTTGGACATTTCAATGGCGTCCTCAAAAAACATTTCATAGAAATCTCCCAAGCGGAAGAATAAGATTGCATCGGGATTTTCAGCTTTCATTTGCAGGTATTGCTGGATCATCGGGGTATAGGACCTATCCATAGCCGGACCTCCTTACAAGTTTTGAATCGAAATCCCTTCCAAATGCCAACTGCTCGCTTTGTTGATGCGTACTTTGATGATTTTTCCTATTTCTGAAGCGGTTGCCGGAAAGTGAACTAATTTATTACCTCCGGTGCGCCCTGTAAACATGGTAGGATCTTGCTTGCTTGGTCCCTCGACTAAAACTTCCAGATTCTGACTTTCGTAACCTTGATTGATCTGCAAAGAGATCTCTGCTTGAACTTCCATGAGGCGTTGAATTCTGGCCTGTTTTATAGAATAGGGTACTTGATTTTCCATTTCAGCTGCCGGTGTACCACTCCGCTGACTGTATATAAACGTATAAGCACTGTCAAAGCGAACCTTTCGAACGACATCGAGTGTGTCTTCAAAATCTTCGTCAGTCTCCCCGGGAAATCCTACAATAATATCGGTTGTGAACGATACATGTGGAACTGCTGCTTTGATGTGCTGTGCAATTTCCAAATATCTCTCTTTGGTATAGCCACGATTCATGGCCTTTAGAATTCGGCTGCTCCCTGATTGCATGGGTAAGTGAAATTGAGGACATACCTGTTGCGATTCCTGAAAGATACGAATCAATTTCGGGTTGACGTCTCTCGGATGAGAAGACATAAATCGTATGCGTTTTAGGCCTGGAATTAGGTTCACCTGTTCCAATAAATCCGCAAAATCCATGTTTGATCCTACATCTTTTCCATAGGAATTCACGTTTTGACCCAATAGAGTAATTTCTTGTACTCCATCGGCTACTAATGCTCGAATTTCTGTCAAAATATCGTCGGGTTTCCTGCTTCTTTCACGCCCTCGAACATATGGTACAATGCAATAGGTACAAAAATTATTACATCCATAGGTTATGCTCACAGTGGTACTAAATTTTTGGCTTCGTAATTTCGGTAAACCTTCTGTAGGAATAGCATTGGTTTCCCTGGTATCGATAACTTTTCCTTTGTGTTGTAGAATTTGCCACAAAAGCTCGGGAAATTGATCGATTTGGTGGGTCCCAAAGAGGATATCAATGTGACGATAACTTTTCTGAACCTTAGCAACGATCTCCGGTCGTTGCACCATGCATCCACCCAATGCAATGATCAAATCAGGATGCTGTTCTTTGATAAACTTCAGGCGCCCTAGGTGTCCCAAAACTCGATTTTCTGCACTTTCTCTAACACTGCATGTGTTCAAAATTACAATATCGGATTCCTCCGGCAAATCGTGTTTGACAAACCCAACACGATCCAATAATCCCGCAATAAGTTCAGCATCATTGAAACTCATTTGACAGCCAAAGGTCGAAAAATACATCCTCGGCGGTCGTCCATTCGTTTCAGTATAGTGTTGAGTCCAATCTTGTAATTGTTGTGTTTTAGATTCGGTTGACATAATTGATCTCCTTTGTTGAAAAAAAACTTGCCCTAACTTTAAAAAAAGTGTATGATGAAGAGAGAATTTGTTAGATGCAGGTGATGGCATGAAAGTTATTAAAAGAGAAAAGACCTTTGATTTCGCATCCTTTAATCTGGATCGATTGATTGAACTGGTCGATGTGTATGCACCGCCCAAAGAAGAAAAACCGATGGCCGATTTTGTTGAGCCTCTCTTAGCAAAATATTGTGAACACACGGAGCGAGATTCTATAGGGAACCTCTATGCGTTTCGGCGAGGCGATCCGGATGCTCCAACAGTGCTCTTGTCTGCACATCAGGACACGGTTTTATTTCCTCCTCAGGAGAAATATTATATCGTTCAAAACGGATATTTGCAACTAAATAAAGATTTCTTGGAGCGAGACCGCTACAGTGGCTCAATTCGTTCTGTCGTATTGGGAGGCGATGATCGTTGCGGTATTGAAATCATCCTCTCAATTTTGGAAACCTACGATGGCCCTCTTAACATCAAGATTATTCTCTCGACCCGCGAGGAAATTGGTGGTGAAGGAATTGCCGATGTCAAAAGAGATTTTTTTCAAAATATTCGTTTTGGACTCGTTTTAGATCGCAAATTCAGTGGTGACATCGTCACTTCCATAGAAAGGCAGACTCTGTGCACAAAGAAGCTTTATCAGCATATTTTGCAATCAGGAGTACGGGCAAATGTTAAGGATCTTCGAGAAACAGTGGGTTCTTTCTCCGATGCTTACTTCCTCTCAAAACGGCTGAAAATCGATTGCGTCAACATGAGTGTTGGCTACTATCAACCACATACTTCTTTGGAGCGTATCGATTTATACGCCTTCAATAATTGTGTTCGCTGGGTTAAAGAGATTCTGGAATCCTACCAACCGGATTGAACACATTTAAGCGATCCATATCAATTGACTCAAAGGTGAGATTACGATGACCAACTACAACCAACCTCTCGATATCAACAATCGTTTAGATAAAGCTCATGAATACTATTTGAATGCTAAAAGGCCATGCTGTCCTGCGCCTTTTCCTGATTATGTACAGCGGCATCCTTTGCTGCAACAAATCAGTGGGAATCATCCGATCCCCTCTCCTCCTATGCCTTTTTGGTGGTCTGAAAATGTGTTGAATGCCCTACAATTAAAAAAATACCCTTGGTTAAAGGAAGTTCTGGATCAAGTTACTTGGCAAGAAATGATTGAGGGCAAAATTTCAGATAAAAAATTCAAGGAGTTCCGAATGAAGTGGTCGGTTGAGCAACGCAAATTAGTCTCTTCCCCAAAAATCGGCGGCATCCTCAATGTGATCTTTCACGTTGAACCAGAACCAGTCAAAAAATACAGGAATCGTTCAAAAGGAAATTCTCGAATCCCACTCTGGTGGTATTGGATCGTTTTAGAGTCCAGAAGTTTTGGAGATACTAATATTAGCCGTTTTTTGGCAAAAACAAGCCTTAAAGAGTTTAACGAGGGTGAATTCAATCTTGATCGTTTCGAAAAGATGCGAGAGGGCACTACGAAAAAAATACCTAAAACCACAAAGATTGAAGATTTCTTGTATCAATCCTTTTATGAATATCCCAATGTGCTAACAAAGTTCAACCAGCGCGGTGGCAAAACCCTCTACACAATGCGAGTAACAATAGACCCCTATTCTATTGTCAGCATGAGTACTCGCTCTCCCCATTGGAGTAGTTGCCAAAACCCAATTCGTCTTGATACGCATGAACAAAGTCACAAATTATGGGCGAACTTACTGGACAGTAACATGGCTTTGCTGGAAATGATCAATCCCGATGAAGATGAGGAAGCCAGCTTAGTAGCAAGAGCAATCTTAAGAATCGTCAAAGATCATAAACAAGATCTTCTTTATCTTGATTGCTTATATGGCGAACGAGGCTATGTTACCTCCTTTGTCACCATTACCCGTGAATTGGCCAAAACAATCGGTTTGGTTCCGGTTTCGGGGCGAATGCTCCCTTTTTATACGAGCTATAACACACCACTAACGGGATATCCTATGGATTTCAGGCATTATGAACCCCCGTATTTAGACTTTGGCGAATGGAAAAAGCAAAACGGGTTGTATCAATTTACCGGTGAAGGTCATTATCTTTATTCGATTTAGGATATTTACAATCGAGTAGGAGGTCACTCATTAGTTGAGTGACCGTCCTCTCACACCACCGTGCGTACCGTTCGGTACACGGCGGTTCAAGCGTTTGAGTGCAGAGACTCGTATCGGTCGAGGATACTGAAGT
>Ga0228535_1000500_pt1 | contig 105990 bp, 95 predicted proteins | sample SJ1metagenome_FD_168457 | JGI IMG/M metagenome (GOLD analysis project Ga0228535, IMG submission 168457) | Enriched culture of PCE-dechlorinating microbial communities from Ithaca, New York, USA - SJ1 | ecosystem: Engineered > Modeled > Simulated communities (microbial... > Unclassified | place... | reverse complement strand
TCCCTCTGGCGATTATGTGATGCAAAGCACCGGGGGCATCTATGCGCGCCTTCCTTGGCATAACGAGAGCCTATCATGGATGAGTGCGAAAGGAAAGTGAAAATGTAAAGGGCGTCCCCAATGTCCCAATATCTGTTTTCGGCAGGATTACTGAATGTACACCATTACAAAGAGCATTTAGCAATAAATTGATTAGATTTGTCTTTGCAAAATATTAAAATTGAGGGAAAATGGGGAAGCCGATGTGGCAAACACCTCATTAATAAGGATTAAGGAGAAAAATATAAAATGATGCCCGCCGAGAAACAATGCCCCCGCTACCCTTCCGGTCCGCTAATGCCTGTTCTGACCTTTTTGATCCTGACCTTTTCGTTCTCCTCGGTCTTCTGGTACCTGATCTCTGTAACGTCTGCCGTTAAAGCTAATGCGGTCTTACTCATGACGTTTACCATCGTTAACATGTGGTGTCCGGCAGCCGGTGCGGTTGCCACACGCTTCATATACCAGAGGAACTTGAAGGGCTTTGGTTTTGGCCTGGGCAAGATAAAGTGGCTAATAATGGGCATGCTCCTTCCCGTTATCGTGGGGCTTGCGATGTTTGGCTCAGCGTGGGTAACCGGCATGGCGCCGTTTAATACCGATAAGGTGACAACTATTTTAGCCTTTTCTTTCATTCCCGTCTTTCTCGCCGGCATTCTCTTCAACTGCTTTGCCGCTTTCGGCGAAGAGCTTGGCTGGCGAGGGTTTTTGGTACCTGAACTCTCCCGCTCTATGAAATTTACCAGTCTTGCTCTGCTTTCTGGCGCGATCTGGACCGTGTGGCATTTTCCTCTCATCTTTTTTGGGACGTATCACGGGACTGGCCCGGTATTGTATTCTCTTGCTGTCTTTATCCCCTCGGTCATGGGCGCCGGCCTGATCCTTGCCTGGATGCGCCTGATGTCCGGCAGTGTTTGGGTGGCCGTTCTTTTCCATGGGTTCTGGAACTATTTCATTCAGCAATTCTACCCGGCATTCACGATCAAGACCCGGGCAGGCGATATGATGTTGGGCGAGTTCGGATGGTTCGTGGCCCTTATATATATTGCCCTTGCTATCATTTTTTGGAAGTTCCGTGGCCGATTACCGGTACATACGATGGAAAAACATTCGTAAGGTGAATTCTAGTCCAAGGCAAGGGAGAACTTCCTGAACTTGTTGACTCGACGATTCCTGCAGAAATCCAAGATTTCATTGCATTTTTATGACCTTTGGAGGAAGATTACATAAGGTGTGGGTTCATGGGGGATCAATCAACAGATAAGAGATCCTGTAGGATGTTTATTGAACGTCCTTTCTTCCCTTTCCATTGTATAGCGACTCATAGCATAAAGTCATAGTTTGCTTCCTAAGAAAGGCATTTGTCCATATCTAACAAAATAGCAGATTTCATATGGTAATAATCGTTATTCCGGAATTTCTAAGTTGAATGTTCGTAAGTGAAAACGGAAGCAGCCAACAAGCTTCCTGAGCGCCATCCTTCTCATGCGGGTGGCACGTAACGAAATGTTAAATCAATTCGGGCAACAGGCCGTTGAGTGAAGACCAAGCTGAACACAGCCCTTCGTCCGGAACAAAAACCCTTGATTAACCGCCTATTATGAAGTAATTTTAATCTGCCGGATATCAGCAATCAGCACACAGCATGCAGCATTCAGGAAAATCCATAAGAGTCCGGTTTAGCTGACCGCTGATAGCTGACCGCTGAAAGCCATTTCTTACAAGGAGCCTCAATGTTGTTCTCAAAGATGTTTATCCCCACGGTAAAGGAAGACCCGAAAGAGGCTGAGGTCATAAGCCACAGGCTCATGCTCCGCGGCGGCTTCATCAGGCGCCTTTCGTCGGGCATCTACACGTGGCTCCCTCTCGGCCTCAAGTCGCTGCGAAAGGTGGAGCGGATCATACGGGAAGAGATGAACAAAAAGGGTGCCCAGGAGATACTTATGCCCGGCGTCCAGCCAAAAGAGCTCTGGGTGGAGAGCGCGCGCTGGGAGAAATACGGAAAGGAGCTCCTCCGCTTCAGGGACAGGAACGACAGGGAGCTCTGCCTCGGCCCCACGCACGAGGAGGTCGTCACCGACCTTGTGAGGCGGGAGGTAAGGTCCTACAGGGAGCTTCCCGTTACCCTCTATCAGATACAGACGAAGTTCAGGGACGAGATACGCCCCCGCTTCGGCGTCATGCGCGCCCGCGAATTCTCCATGAAGGATGCCTACAGCTTCGATGCCGACGAGGCGGGCGCCGAAAAGAGCTACATGGATATGTACGATGCCTACATGAACATCTTCAGGCGTTGCGGCTTCCGGTTCAGGGTCGTGGAGGCGGATACGGGACAGATAGGCGGCAGCTTCAGCCACGAATTCATGGTCCTCGCGGAGACCGGCGAGGACGTCATCATCTCCTGCGACACCTGCGGCTACGCGGCGAACCTCGAACGCGCCGAGGTAGGCGTTGCGGAAAAGGCCGTCGGCGCAAAGAAAGGCAGCTGTAAGCGCGTTGAAACGCCCAACCAGAAAAGGGTCGAAGAGGTGGCGTCGTTCCTCGGCGTGACGGCGCAGCAGCTCCTGAAGACGATCATCTACAACACGGACAAAGGCACCATCGGCGTGCTGATACGGGGCGACAGGGAGATCAACGAAACAAAGCTCAGAAATATCCTCTCCCTCGACTACATGGAGCTCGCCGACGAGCATACCATCCAGGACGCCACGGGAGGGCCGCTCGGATTCTCCGGGCCGGTCGGTTTGTCCATTCCGCTTTTTGCAGACAAGGACGTGGCGTACATGGAGGATTTCGTCATCGGCGGCAACGAAAAGGACGTACACATCGTCAACGTCAACACCGGCGACTTCACGGTAAAAGGTTTTTACGATATCAAGGTCGCCGTTCCCGGCGATAAATGCCCGCGGTGCAGCGGCGCGCTTACGTCGACGAGGGGCATCGAGGTGGGGCACATCTTCAAGCTGGGCATCAAATACAGCAAGGCGATGAACGCGACCTTTCTTGACAAGGACGGAAAGGAGCAGCTTATGGTCATGGGCTGCTACGGCATCGGCGTCGGCAGGACCCTTGCCGCGGCGATCGAGCAGGGCAATGACGACAACGGCATGATCCTGCCCATGGCGATCGCGCCTTTCGAGGTTGATGTCCTGCCTGTCAACAGCTCCCACCAGGAGAGCATGGAGGTTGCGGACAGGGTGTACCGGGAGCTTGCGGACAAAGGGATCGATGCCGTGATGGACGACAGGAACGAGAGGCCGGGCGTGAAGTTCAAGGACTGCGACCTCATCGGCATACCTCTCCGCGTGACGATCGGTGAGAGGAACCTGAAGGAGGGCCTCGTTGAGATAAAGGCGAGAAACGAAAAGGAATCTCAGAGAGTAAAAAAAGAGGAAGTTGCGGGGAGGGTCGTCAACTATGTTGAAGAGCTTAAACGTCGCTGAGCTGACGCCAAAAGAAGAGGTGCACGCGCGTATCAATAAATTGAAGGAAAGGATGGAGAAGCAGGGGATCGCCCTGACGATCATCCTCCAGAACGTCGACCTCTTTTATTTCACCGGTACCCTGCAGAAGGGAGTCCTGGCCGTATCCGTTGACAGAGACCCTGTGTTCTTCGTGGAGAAGAGCCTCGCGAGGGCAATGGAGGAAACGCCCCTCGAGATAACCCCGATCAAGAAAGACAAGGACATAAAAGATATTCTGGGCAGCCTCGGGATGCTGGGCGGAAGGTGCGGCATGGAGCTTGATGTCCTGCCGGTGCTCGTATTCGAGCGGTGGAAGAACATCCTGGGCTACGATAACGCCGTCGATGTCTGGCCGCTGATACGGGACCTGCGGCTCATAAAGAGCCCTTTTGAGATACGGCAGATCAAACGATCAGGAGAGATCGTCACCCGCGTCTTTGAAAAGGCAAAAGAGATCATCCAGGAAGGCATGCGGGAGGTTGACATCGCCGCGATGCTTGAATCTGAAGGCAGGATGCACGGCCACCAGGGGTTTTTGCGGATGCGGGGGCTGAATCAGGAGATGATGAACATGTACATTACCCACGGCCTTTCAGGCACCGTCGTATCGGGCGCCGACGTCCCCATCTCCGGGGCCGGCACCACCCACGCCATTGCCCAGGGGCCTTCGGTCAACAAGGTTCAGAAGGGCATCCCGCTTCTTATCGATTACGGCGGAGGCTACAACGGCTACATTACCGATGAGACCCGCGCCTACGCAATAGGAGAATTAAAGGACATCTATCTGAAAGGGCATGCCGTGGCCAGGGAGATCATCGAAGAAACAATGGAGTTTGCGAAGGAAGGCGTAGACGGCACCGAGGTCTTCATGAAGGCGCTCCACAGGACAAAGCACGAAGGGCTTTATGAATATTTCATGGGCTACGGCGAAGGGAAGGTGGGCTTCATCGGCCACGGGCTGGGCCTTGAGATAAACGAGCTCCCCGTGATCACGCCGCGGCACAAGATCATCCTCCAGGAAGGCATGGTCTTCGCCTTCGAGCCGAAATTCATCTTCCCGGGGGAAGGCTCCGTCGGCATCGAAGTTGATTTTATCGTGCGAAAGAACGGGCTTGAGCGCGTGACGGACTCGCCGATAAACATTACATACGTTTAGAGGGCTGACAGCTCTCAGCTTTCAGCGATCAGCACGATCATACATCTGATGATTTATTTGGAGGTGCTCCATAGCAATCGATCTAACAATGATTGAGCCTTTTGAGATATGTTCAATACGGCCGCCGACCGAGAATTTCAGCCTCACCTTCCGGCTCACGAGGAACTGCGGATGGAACCGGTGCATGTTCTGCCCGGTCTACAAAGAGGGCGTAAAATTCAGCAGGAGGAGCATTGAAGAGGTAAAACAGGACATTGACAGGGCAAAAGGCCTGGATGACCTGCTGACGCATTACACCTCAAACATTCCTTCCCTAAGAGACGGTTATTGTCAAGAGGTGGAACAGCTGATCGCCGGGATAAAGGCCGCGAAGGCAAAGTCGGGAAAGAAAGGCCCGGCGCACAAGAAAGGGGGCGATGAGCCTTCCTCCTGGTTCTCGAGCTGGTTTAAAAATGAGCCTTCGCTGGAAGACAGCGTGTATCATCTCCTTGCCTGGCGGATGAACGGTGCGCAGACATGCTTTTTCGGTGATTCAGATTCTCTGTCCCTCTCGCCGGATTTTTTTGCGGAGGCGGTAAGCTATGTGAAAGAGAGGTTCCCCACGCTCAATCGTTTTACCGTCTATGGCAGGACGCAGTCGGCAGCGAAGAAAAAAGAGGGAGAGCTGAAAGCCTTTCGGAATGCAGGGCTGGACCGCATCCACTTCGGCGTCGAAAGCGGAAACGACGCAGTGCTCAAGTTCATGAAAAAAGGTGTAACCGGAGAAGAGCACGTGATCGCGTGCCGCAAAGTAAGAGAAGCGGGCATATCCCCTTCGGTGTACATAATGCCGGGACTTGGCGGCGCGCGGTGGTCAACGGAACACGCCGAGGATACGGCACGGGTGCTTACCGAGGCGAGGCCGGATTATATACGCATACGCAGCCTCGAGATCTTTCCCGGGACGGGCCTCGCTGAGGCCGTAGCGAATGGCGCATTTGAAGAAGCGCCGGAAGAGCAGGTTGTCCGGGAGATCAGGATACTCGTTGAAAACATCCGGACCGATACGGTAATTGTCAGCGACAGCGCATCGAACCTCCTCGATGTGAGCGGAAGATTGCCTGAAGACAGGACGAAAATGCTGAAGGTCATCGACGATTACCTCGCCCTTTCACCGAAAGGCAAGCTCGCTTTCAGCCTCTCCTCGCGCCTCCGCTCCTTCATAGGCCAGTACGGCGGATTGACGCAGGACATCATCGCCGCCATCACACCATATACACAAGGAAGCCAGGTCAATGTCTCCGGGGCCTCCGGGGAAGAGATCGAGAGGATCATCAGACTCATCCGCTCAAAGCTGATGCCGTAAGAACCGGCTCACGGCTGATAGCTCATAGCTCATGGCAAAACCTTAAATAACCAATCACCAAACATCAATCACCAATTAATACCCAATGACCGAATACCCAAACGGGAAGAAATATCGGCAAGTCTTTGTTTGGTTATTTTCTTTACCTCGGATTCATCATGTCCATCCTCAAAAAAAATCCGGGTTGAAAGTTATCTATTGCTTGGGTATAATGGTGCGATGGATTTTGATGCGTTTCTTAACGCCCTCCGGACATTCTTAAAAGACGACCAGATCATCCTCGACAAAGAAGGTCTTTCCCATTTTTCTTACGATGCAACAGAAAGGCAGTCCATGCCGCAGGTCGTCCTGATGCCCGAAAGGACCGAAGAGGTCTCGAAGATCATGAAGCGCGCCTGGGAGTTCGACGTCCCCGTCACCCCGCAGGGCGGCAGGACCGGGCTTTCCGGGGGCGGGATCCCGCTTTTGGGCGGGGCGGTGCTTTCCCTGCTCAAGTTCAAAAGGATCATCGAGATCGACGAGAAGAATATGCTCGCAGTGGTAGAGCCGGGGGTGATCTCCAGCGATTTCCAGCAGGCGCTGCGGAAGCACAACCTTTTTTTTCCGCCCGACCCTTCGAGCACCGTTGAGAGCACCCTGGGTGGAAACGTGGCTGAGAACGCCGGGTACACTCGGGCGGTAAAGTACGGCGTGACGCGGGATTATGTCCTCGGCCTGGAGGCGGTCCTCCCTGACGGCGAGGTCATAGAGGTCGGCCGCAAGACCGTTAAGAACGTCACAGGCTACGACATGACCGCCCTTCTTGTCGGCTCCGAGGGCACCCTCGCCATCATCACGAAGATCATCTTTAAGCTTCTTCCGAGGCCAAAGATACGGAAGACCATAATCCTCTACCTCAACAACCTCGTCCACGCCGCGGACCTGGTAGTAGAGGTCTTCAAGGCCGGCATCATACCGTGCGCAATGGAGCTTGTCGACAACATGACGATCAACGCCATCGCCGACTACATCAATACGCCCCTGAAGCGGGAAGCCGATGCGCTGGTCCTCATTGAAGTGGATGGCCACCACGAAGGCGCTGCGAGCGACGAGGCACAGGAGATCCTCTCGTTGTGCAGCAGCTTCGACGGCATAGTGGAGGCGCGGCTTGCGGAGACCGAGGAGGAGGCTGAGCGCTTTTGGATAATACGGAGGGAGGCGCTCCCTGCCCTGAAGGCCATGAAAAAAGATCATCTTGAGGCAGACGTGGTGGTGCCCCGCTACAAGCTGCCTTTCCTCGTAAAGGCTGTCGGAGAGATCGAACATGGCCATGCGGTCAACATCGCCACTTTCGGACACGCCGGCGACGGGAACCTCCATGTAACAATAATGTACCGCCGGAGGAACTTCGCCGAGCTGGATGAGGCATACAGTATTCTGGAAAAGGTCTATAAAAAGACCATCGAGATGGGCGGCAGCTTAACGGGCGAGCACGGCGTCGGCATTACCGTTAAAGATTATCTCGGCCTTCAGATGAGCGACGCAGAGATAGCGCTGATGAAAAAGATAAAGGGCGCTTTTGACCCCAGGGGCATCCTCAATCCAGGAAAGATATTTACAGATAATGGCAAAGCCGCCGGCACGACAGATCAAACCGGTGCAAGCGAGGAGAAATACCGATCGATCGTGGAGTCGACCGACGACGCCATCTATATGGTCGATGGGGATTGCAGGTACCTTTATGCCAACGAAAAGGTGCTGGCAGGCCTCGGCCTGCCTGAAGAAGCCGTCATCGGGAAACAATACGATGATTTCCATACCGTTGAGGATTCCAGGGAATTCCACAATGTCGTTGAGAGGGTCTTTGAAACAGGAGAATCCCGCCGGTATGAACATAAGAACAACAAGGCAGAGCGTTATTTTCTGAGGACGTTGAGCCCCGTAAAGGACGCCCTCACACGAAGGACAAAACATGTAACGGTCATCTCCAAGGAGATCACGGACCTGAAAAAGACAGAGGAGAAATTAAAATATCTCAGCCTCCATGATGTCCTGACCGGCCTTTACAACCGCGCGTATTTTGAAGAGGAGATGCACCGTATCGAAACAGGCCGCTTTGATCTCGTTGGCCTTATCGTCTTCGACATCGACGGACTGAAGCTTGTCAACGATACGCTGGGGCATGACAGGGGCGACGAGCTTATCCGGACCGCATCGAAGGTCATCAGGGAGTCTTTCCGTGAAAGCGACGTCGTGGCGAGAGTAGGGGGCGATGAATTTGCTATACTCCTTCCCAACAGCCCCCAGTCAAAGGTGGAGAATATCTGCGCGAGGATCAAAAATGCGATCGCCCTGTACAACACAACAAATCCGAAGCTGCCCTTAAGCGTCTCCACGGGATACGCGGTACGGAGCGGCTACATAAAAAGCGTCTCCGAGCTTTACAGGGAGGCCGACAATAACATGTACAAAGAAAAGCTCGCCGGCAGCGCAAGTGCCAAGAACGCGATCATCCAGAACCTGATAAACACCGTTGAGGCGAAAGGCGAGATGACGCAGGAAGCCCGTGAACGTTTTCAGAGAATGGTCGCCGCCCTTGCCAATGCCATAGGCCTTCCGGAAGAAAGAGTTAAGGACCTCCGCCTCCTCGCACAGTTCCACGATATCGGCAACGCCGGCATCCACGAGCAGGTCCTTCTAAAGCCTGACCGCCTTACCGCAGGAGAGCTCCTCGAGGTACAAAAACACACCGATATAGGCCACCGCATTGCCCAGGCGGCGCCGGAACTTACCCATATTGCGGACTTCATCCTCAAGCACCACGAGTGGTGGAACGGGAAAGGCTACCCCCTCGGATTAAAAGGGGACGAGATCCCTATGGAAAGCAGGATCATAGCGCTGGTAAGCGCCTATAGCGCTATGACGAATCCCCGTCCGCACAGGGACGCAATGGTACAGCAGGAGGCGATCGCAGAATTGCGGAAATTCTCCGGAACCCAGTTCGACCCTCTTCTCGTCGAGAAATTTATAGAAACGATAAAACAGTAGATAGCCGTCAGCACACAGCTTTCAGCTTACAGCAATAAACCGTAAGGCGTGAATCGTGAGTCGTAAGGGGTTTAACCGCCTGACGCCTCACGCCTAACGCCTCACGGGTGCTTCGATATTAGGATTTAGAATTTGTCAAGGCCTGTGAACGTGAACGCCTCTCCGTCGAAGAGCCCCCTGTCGCTCAGTTTGAGCTTCGGTATAACAAGCAGGGCCATAAACGAGAGGGTCATGAATGGCGCACGGAGCGATGATCCCAATTGTTTGGCAAGGTCGCTGAGCCTTGAATACTGCCGGGCAACTTCATGCCCGTCCTCATCTGTCATGAGCCCCGCCACGGGCAGCGGAAGCGTCTCCGTTGAATTATTGTACGCGACCGACAGGCCGCCCTTGTTCATGATAACGGCATTCACGGCGCTGCATATGTCTTCGTCGGCAACCCCCACGGCAATGATGTTGTGGGAATCGTGGGCAACAGACGCGGCGATCGCACCCCTTTTCAATCCAAAATTCCTGACAAAGGCGACGGCAGGCGGCGCCTCTGCGTATCGGTTCACCACGGTCAGCTTGAGAATGTCCTGCCCGGTATCGGATGCAATGAACCCGTTGCGGGGCTTCAGCCGCCCCTCGATCCTGCCGGTGATGACCTGGTCATTGATCGCCTCGATGACATTGATCCTTCCTTCCCGGCTGCGCACCGCAAAATCTTCAGGCCTCTTCGCCATAGCGCTGAAATTATTGACATGAGGGGAGGCTGCACGGGGAATAAGCGAACTCCCATTTTCAGCAACAAGCATGCCCCTGATATACGTCTTCAGCACGTTCATATCGCTTAAGTTGTCGACCTCGATAAAATCTGCACCATCCCCTTCCCTGAGAAGCCCCACGTCCAGGTCATAATGCAGCACAGGGTTCAGGCAGGCGCACCGCAGGGCCGTCATCGTATCAATGCCCGTGCCACACGCCCTTTTGACAAGCCGGTTGATATGTCCCCCGACGAGGTCATCGGGGTGCAGGTCGTCGCTGCACAACATGCACCGTGAAGGGTATTGCGCGATAAGCGGGCTCAGGGCATCAAAATTTTTCGCCGCAGAGCCTTCCCGGACCAGGATGTTCATGCCAAGGGAGATCTTCTCTTTCCCTTCGTCGTACGTGAAAGACTCGTGATCTGTCGATATCCCTGCACGTATATATTTCTCAAGCCCTTCTCCCCTCAGGCCCGGCGCGTGGCCGTCAACAGGTTTTTTATATCTTTTTGCGAGCGCTATCTTCGCCATCACATCGGGATCATTATTGATCACGCCCGGGAAGTTCATCATTTCGCTTAAATACCGGATCTCTTTCTTTTGCAGCAAGGCCTCTACAGCGCCCGGATCGAGCGCTGCGCCTGCTGTTTCAAACTTTGTGGCAGGAACACAGGGAGACGCGCCGAAGAAGAATTTGAAGGGAACAGAGCTTCCATTTTCGATCATATAGCGAACGCCTTCGATGCCGAGGACGTTTGCGATCTCATGGGGGTCGGAGACCGTGGCAACAGTGCCGTGCCGTACCGCAAGCCGGGCAAACCCGGCGGGGACGAGCATTGAACTTTCAATGTGCACGTGCGCGTCGATAAAGCCGGGCATGATATACCTATCGTATCTCCCGCCATCCTTCGCGATGCGCGAGATAACCCCGTTCTTTATCTCTATGGTTCCCGGAAATACAGCGCCGTTAAAGATATCAACGATGTTGGCAGAAATTTCCATGAAAGGCTGTATGTATAAGCGTAAAGAGACAGGCCTTTATTTACCTTGCTTTGCCTTTACGATCTTTGTCTCTTTGTACGCCCTCGTATAAGCGTTGATGTTCTTTTGGGCCACAATGCCAAAGCGCGCGCGGACCGGCCCCTCCAGGGCGTCCAGCGCCACGATGCCCGTCGCCTTGATGAGCGCGCCGAGCATGGTCGTATTTGTGATCGGCACGCCGAGCTCTTCCTTCGCTATATGCGACGCGTCGACGATGGCGATGTTGTAGCCCGGGAACAATTTTTTTACCTCTTCTGCCGATTTATTCGAATTTATGACGACGAACCCGTTTTGCTTGAGGCCCTCCGCAGGGTTCACTGCGCCCAACAGCGTGGGGTCGAGGATTATCACGTTATCCGGCTTGTATATCTTCGACCGGAGCCTTATCGGCTTTTCCGAAATCCTCAGGAACGCCTGCACCGGCGCGCCCCTCCGCTCAGGCCCGAAACTCGGGAATGCCTGCGCATACTGTCCGATTCCTATTGCTGCCTGGGCAAGCAGTTCCGCAGAGGTTACCGCGCCCTGGCCTCCTCTTCCATGTAATCTTACCTCGATCATCTATTTTTCTCCTTTCGCCATAGATATGTTCTTTACTCTCCACTCTGTGCCTTTTTGTGAATCAAGCAGTATAATTCCCTTCTCCAACAGCATCTTCCGGATCTCGTCCGCCTTCTGATAGTCTTTGTTCTTCCTTGCCTCTGTCCTTTCCCGTATATTTTCTTCCAGTGCAGACAACTGGAGCCCCTCACGGGTGAGATGCCGCAGCTTTTCCTGTGATTCGAATGTATTCAGCTCGTCGTTCAGCAGGCCAAGCTGGTTCGCAAGGGACAGAAAAAGATTATTCACATATGCGATGTGGGGAACGCTGCTTTCGTCCCCTTCATCGACCATTTTATTGATCATCTTGGAGAGCTCAAACACATGGGCAAGGGCAAGGGCCGTGTTGCAGTCATCGTCCATTGCTTCATAGAATTCCTTTTCAAGGACATCTGCATCCGAATATGGCCTGGGGCTGACATCGTTCATCTTCTCAAGGGCCCTGTCAACGGTGTAGTAGAGCCGGTGAAGGGCGCTGTTCGTGTCCTCGATCGATTTTTCATTGTAATCGATAGGGTTTCTGTAATGTGTCGACAGGAAAAAGAGCCGCAATACCTCCGGGTGGTATTGCCTGAGAAAATCCCTTATTTGCAATGTGTTCCCGATGGACTTGGACATCTTTTCTTTCTCGATGTTGACAAAGCCGTTATGCATCCAGTATCGAACGAATGTGGTACCCGTTGCCGCTTCTGTCTGGGCGCGCTCGTTCTCGTGGTGGGGGAATATAAGGTCCTTGCCGCCGCCGTGGATGTCAAAAGGGTTGCCGAGAAATTTCGTGCTCATTGCAGAGCACTCAATATGCCAGCCCGGCCTTCCCCTCCCGAAGGGCGTATCCCATGATGGTTCATCCGGCTTTGATGCCTTCCACAACACGAAGTCGAGAGGGTTTTTCTTCTTGTCGTCGACCTCGACCCGCGCCCCGGCGATCATCTCGTCGAGCGGCCTTTTCGATAACCCGCCGTAGCCTTTGTAGCTCTCGATAGAGAAATAGACGTCGCCGCCCGCCTGGTACGCGTGCCCCTTCTTAAGGAGCGTCTCCACGAGCATGACCATATCGTCTATGTGTTCCGTTGCCCTCGGCTCATGCGTCGGCCTCAGGATGCGGAGGGCATCCATGTCTTCATAAAAGGAGCGTATATATTTCTCCCCTACCTCTTTCCAGGAGATCTTTTCTTCAAGGGACCTGCGGATGATCTTATCGTCAATATCGGTGAAGTTCCTCACGTAGGTAACGTCGTACCCCTTTACCTTCAGGTATCTGAAGAGGGTGTCGAAGACGATGGCGCTCCTTGCGTGGCCGATATGGCAATAGTCGTAGACCGTAACGCCGCATGCGTAGAACTTTACCTTTCCCTCCGTTACCGGCTGAAAATCCTCTTTTTTGCCTGAAATGGTGTTGTAAACCTTAAGACCCATAGACCGTATTTTTAACACAGGCCCGGTATATTGTCAAAATTTATCTTATTCCCGGCTGCCTTACACTTCCCCTTATTTATTGACATTTCCGGCATAATAGTTCAATATCTTGTGCGAAATGAAAAGGGAACTGGAACGGATTACGAGGATAAGGAACATCGGGATCGCGGCCCACATAGACGCCGGCAAGACCACGGTTACGGAGCGCATCCTCTACTACACCGGCAAAACACACAAGATCGGCGAGGTGCACGAGGGCACGGCGATCATGGATTACATGCCCCAGGAGCAGGAAAGAGGGATCACGATCACCTCGGCAGTAACAACGCTTTACTGGAACAACAACGAGATCCAGCTCATCGATACCCCCGGCCATGTCGATTTTACCATCGAGGTCGAGCGGTCGCTTCGCGTCCTCGACGGGATGGTAGCGGTCTTCTGCGGAGTGGGCGGGGTGGAGCCTCAATCTGAGACCGTATGGCACCAGGCGGATAAGTACCATGTGCCGCGAATTGCCTTTATCAATAAGCTCGACAGGGTCGGGGCTGATTTCTTTCGTGCCGTAGATATGATCGTTGAAAAATTCGGCGCGAACCCCCTTCTCCTCCAGATCCCTCTCGGCAGGGAAGACGGCTTTTACGGGGTCGTGGACCTCATTGCCATGAAAGGCATTGCCTGGAACGAAGACGACCTCGGCGCTACATACAGCTATATATCGATCCCCCAGGAATACCGGCAGCCTGCGCAGGCCTGGAGGGAAAGGCTGCTCGATAAATTATCCATGTTTGACGATCAGATCATGGAGCTTTACCTCGAAGGTGAAGACATTGACGAGCAGCTCATCCGCAGCGCTATACGAAAAGCCACCACCTCGTTGCATTGCGTGCCGGTCCTGTGCGGCGCGGCGCTCCGGAATAAAGGCATACAGCCGCTCCTTGACGCGGTGGTGGCATATCTTCCCTCGCCCCTCGATGTCCCCCCGGTGAAGGGCGAAAATCCTGAAACAGGCCAGATAGAGGAGAGGAGCGCCCGTGACAGCGAGGACCTTGCAGCCCTTGCTTTCAAGATCGTTATCGAGGAAGGGAGAAAGCTCACCTACATCAGGATATACTCCGGCGCGCTGAAGGTAGGAGAAGATGTCTACAACGTGAACATCCGCAAGCGGGAAAAGATCTCAAGGATCTATAGGATCCACGCGAACCACAAGGACCGCATAGAAGAGGCAAGGGCCGGGGCGATCGTGGGGATCGTAGGCCTCAAAGAGACATCGACCGGCCAGACCCTGACAAAGACGAGGCCGATCCTCCTGGAGCCTATAGAGATATATCAGCCCGTTATCTCCGTTGCCGTGGAACCCAAAAAGAATATCGACCAGGACAAGCTCCTCATAGCGCTGCAGAAGATATCGGACGAGGATCCTACCTTCGTCCTTAAGACAGACGAAGACGCATACCAGACCGTTGTTTCCGGGATGGGAGAGCTTCACCTTGATGTCATCATCAGAAGGATCAAGGACGAGTTCGGCATAGAGCTTCTCGTCGGCAAGCCGCAGGTTGTTTATAAAGAAAGCATTGAAAAGGCTGTTTCAAAAGAACACACCTTTGAAAAACTGATCAACAATGTTCAGTGCAAAGGCTGGGTGTCCCTGCAGATCGGGCCCAACGGGCGCGGCCAGGGCATCGTGGTCACGTCTCATATCAAAGAAGAGCACCCGGTGTTCGCCCTTGCCGGCGCCATTGAGGAGGGCATTATGGAGGCCTCCAATATGGGGGTTCTCAAGGGCTACCCGTTAACTGATATCAGGGTTGCGATCAGCGATGCAACCTTCAATAACCCGGAATTTGCCAGGCTGACGCTCAAGATGGCTGCCTACGATGCCTTTCGGGAGGCATGCAGCGAGGCGACCCCCATCCTCCTTGTTCCCATCATGTCGCTTACGATAACGACGCCGAACGAGTTCATGGGCGACATCATAAGCGACCTGAACAGCAGAAAATGCCAGATCACGAACGTTTCCTCGAAAGACAGGGTAACGGTCATCGGGGCCCATGCTCCGCTGACAAAGATGTTCGGATATTCTACAGATGTACGCTCCCTTTCCCAGGGCAGGGCGTCCTTCACCATGTATTTTTCGCATTACGACAAGATCGACAATGGATAAGACCGGAGAAACATTGATGCTCCTCAGGGAAAGCGGGGACTACGTGTCGGGAGATCTTATTGCGGCAAAGCTCCACGTATCAAGGACCGCTGTCTGGAAATACGTCAACCACCTCGAGCGCCTCGGCTATCTTTTTCAGAAGTCGAAGGGAAAAGGCTACCGCATCACCGGTACCCCCGATAAGCTCTATGCCTGGGAGATCGACAGGCACTTGAGGACAGACGTGACGGGCAGGAAGGTGGTCCACAGGGAAACCGTCGATTCGACGAACGCCTTCGCCTTCAAGCTTGCCCTCTCCGGCGAGCCTGAAGGAGCCTGCGTCGTGGCCGAATCGCAGGATGCGGGGAAGGGAAGGCTCGGGAGAAAATGGTTCTCCCCGGTCGGGAAAAACCTTTACATCTCTGTCGTCCTGAGGCCCCACATCCATCCTTCCTCCGTATACCCCATAACCTTTCTGTCGTCCCTCGCTGTGTACGATACCATCGGGGAGCTGACGGGCATCAGGCCTTCGCTGAAATGGCCCAATGACGTCCTCATAAACGGGAAAAAGGTTTGCGGCACCCTCATCGAACTTTCCACCGAGGCAGATATGGTGAGGTTTGTCATCGTCGGCATCGGGTTCAACATCAATATGCAGCGCAGCGAAATAGATGAAGAGATAATAAACAAGGCCACGTCTCTCTCGATAGAGACAAAAAAAATATATGAAAGGGCCCTCGTGTGTGGTATTCTACTGAACCATCTCGAAGAACATTATCGCTACTTCAGGCAATACGGGGCGCCGGGCATATGCGGCGTCTGGGAAGAGCGGGCGGCGATAAAGGGAAAGACCCTTGAGATCAACCAGATGGGAGAATCCTACAGGGGAGTTGTTGAAGGGATCGACCTCGACGGGGCGATGCTCCTCAACATGGATGGTAAGGTAAAAAAGATCATAGCAGGAGATGTTAACTTTTAATGCTGCTTGTCGTTGATATCGGGAATACGAATATCGTCTTTGGCGTGTACGACAACGGTACGCTCGTCAACCACTGGAGGCTGAGCACTGCCATTCAGAAGACCGTCGACGAGTATGCGATCCTCATCAACAGCCTCCTCTATATCGAGAAGATAAAGCTGAGCCAGATAGACAGCGCGATCGTCTCCTGCGTAGTGCCGCCGCTTTTGATCCCTTTTGAGATCGTCTGCCGGAAGTATATCGGGATAATGCCGATCATCGTCGAGCCGGGCATAAAGACGGGAATGCCCATTTCATACGAGAACCCCTCTGAGCTCGGTGCAGATAGGATCGTCAACGCCGTTGCCGGATACGAAAAGTATAAGAAGTCGCTTATTATCGTAGATTTCGGCACCGCAACGACCTTCGACTACATAACCGCTAAGGGTGAATATGCCGGCGGCTCCATTGCGCCGGGGATCATGATCTCACTCGAGGCGCTTTTTGAGAGGGCCTCGAAGCTCCCGAGGGTTGAGCTTGTCCAGCCCAGGACCCTTGTGGGAAAAAATACAGTCCACGCGATGCAGGCAGGGATCACATACGGGTATATAAGCCTTGTTGACGGCATCGTAAAAAGGATCAGGGACGAAGTAAAGACCGACCCGTACGTGATAGCGACAGGAGGCCTCGCCGGCCTCATCTACAGGGGATCGTCAACGATCGACGAGGTTGACGAATTCCTCACGCTCAAGGGGCTGAAGATACTCTACGAGAAGAACAAGGACCATCACAAATTCAAATAACAACAACACCCGTAAGTCGTATGTTCTTTGTATATTTTCCCATTATATGGTATATTGCAATACATATTGCCTTCCTCAACCTATCCATTACCGAAGGTTAACCTGCTACTTTTGCATAGACTGAGCTACCGCAATAAATAACGGAACAAAAGGAAAATTCATAGAAATGGAAAAATTTGAAAATCTTACCCTGTCGGGAGAATTCCGCAGGGCCGTAGAAGCTATGGGGTTCGAGGAGCTGACCCCCATACAGGCAAGGGCAATACCGCCGATCTTTGAAGGAAGAGATGTCATCGGCCAGGCACAGACCGGGACAGGCAAAACGCTTGCCTTTGGAATACCCCTGCTGGAAAAGATCAATCCCAAGACGAAAAGGGCGCAGGCCATCATCCTCTGCCCTACAAGAGAACTCGCCATCCAGGTTGCCGAGGAGCTCAAAAGGCTCCTCCTCCACAGAAAAGATATCCGGATCCTCTCGGTATACGGGGGCCAGCCCATAGACCGGCAGATCAGGGCGCTGAAAGGGGGGATCCACGTCGTTATCGGCACGCCGGGCCGCACCATCGATCATATAAACCGGGGCACATTGGACCTCTCTGATGTGAAAACGGTCGTTCTCGATGAAGCCGACGAGATGCTTAATATGGGGTTTATCGACGATGTGGAAACCATACTTCAGCGCACTCCTCATGAGCGGCAGACGCTTCTCTTCTCTGCCACGATGCCGAAGCCGATCCTGGACCTTACGCACAAGTACCAGCAAAACCCTGAGTTCATAAAGGTTGTCCACAAGCAGCTTACCGTTCCGCATGTTGAGCAATCGTACTTTGAGGTAAGAGAAGGCGCCAAGCTCGATGTATTATGCAGGCTTATCGACATGTACAACCTCAAATCCTCTCTTGTTTTTTGCAATATGAAGAAAAGGGTCGACGAAGTGGTTATGCATCTCCAGGCGAGAGGATATGTTGCCGATGGCCTCCATGGAGACATGACCCAGCCGCAGCGCGACAGGGCCATGAACAGGTTCAGAAAAAATCTCACCGAAATACTCGTTGCTACCGATGTAGCGGCGCGGGGGATCGATGTGGAAGATATTGAAGCTGTTTTCAACTATGACCTCCCGCAGGATGAAGAATACTACGTGCACCGCATAGGGAGGACCGCACGGGCCGGCAAAAAAGGGCGCACCTTTGCCTTTGTCGTGGGGCGTGAGGTCTATAAGCTCAAAGAGATCCAGGCATACGCAAACGTCAAAATACAGCGCCAGCCTGTCCCCTCTCTTGCAGACGTGGAAGAGATAAAGACGGCCAATATGCTGGAGAGGGTAAAGGCAGCCATTGACGATGGTAATGGTGGTCTCCGCCGGTACGTCGGCACCATCGAATCGCTCTGCAATGAAGATTATACCTCCGTGGACATAGCGGCAGCGCTTTTAAAAATGCTCCTCAGTACCGATGAAAAGGAACCTCTGTACCAGGAAAAACGTCCACGGGAAACGAACCGGCGGGAGGCAATGACGGCGCTGCGCATCAACGCGGGCAGCAAGGAGAAGGTAAAGGCAAAGGATCTCGTAGGGGCCATTGCCGGAGAAACAGGCATCCCGGGCAACCTGATCGGGAAGATCGACGTCTTTGAGCGCCACAGCCTTGTGGAGATCCCCGAGGAGATTGCGGAAGACATCGTTCAAAACCTCAAGAAGTGCTACATTAAAGGAAAAAAGATAACCGCAGAGTTTGTGGATCGAAATTGAGCCCTATGGATACAAAGAACGGCAAGCTGCCACCGCTGAAGATTAAGGGCAAAACGATAGAGGTGCCGATCATCCAGGGAGGCATGGGCATAGGCGTGTCGCTTTCGCCCCTTGCCGGTGCCGTGGCTGTTGAAGGCGGCGTCGGCATTGTATCGAGCGCATGCCTCGACAGGCTTGTCTCGAGGAGGAACGGGAGATCTTTTAACACCTATGAGGCGGTCCGCGAAGAGATATCCCTTGCAAAGTCGAAGGGAGGCATCGCAGGCATCAATATCATGGTTGCCATCGCGAGGGATTACAATGACTCCGTGAAGGGAGCCATTGATGCAGGTGCAGATGTGATCATCTCCGGCGGAGGGATCCCCCTCGGCCTGCCCGCCATAAAAGACCCCGGCGATACCGCGCTCATCCCTATCGTCTCATCTGCAAGGGCGCTTGAGCTTATATGCAAAAAATGGGAACGGGCAGGATACCGCCCCGACGCCGTCGTCCTGGAAGGTCCTCTTGCAGGGGGCCACCTGGGCTTTGCATTCGACCAGATAGGCCTCGAGTCAAATAAACTGGAAAATCTCTTTTCCCCGGTGAAAGAAGTGGCGGAAATGCACGGCGGCTTCCCGGTCATCGTGGCCGGGGGCATCTACAACCACGATGATATTGTGAGGTTTATCCGTATGGGTGCCGACGGGGTGCAGATGGGAACAAGATTCCTTGCAACCGAGGAAAGCAGCGCATCGCCGGATTATAAGCGCGCTGTCGTCAATGCAGGAAAGGAAGATATCGTTGTTGCACAGAGGCCGGGCTCGCCCTGCAACATGCCCTTCATGGTCATAAGGCAGTCGCCCATGTTCATCGATGCCCTTCAGGGACAGAGAAAACCGAAATGCGATAAAGGGTATATACTCTCCAAAGACAGGGACGGGTGCTTCAACCGGTGCGCGGCAAAAGAGAACAACGAAAGCAGTTTCTGCATCTGCAACGGGCTTTTAAGCTCTGCCGGTTACAACCCTGGTGTCGAAAAGCCGCTCTACACGGTAGGCGCCAACGGCTACAGGGTCGACCACGTCATGACCGTAAAAGAATTGATGGATGAGCTGACCGCGAACGGCAACGGCCGGCGCTAACGAAAAAGCGGCTCATGGCTGAAAGTTCAAGACAAATCCTAAATCCGAATTTCTAAATCCTAAACAAATTCAAATATTCAAAATTCAAACCACAAACGACACGCCTCCGTTGCATCGGAATGCCCCCGCAAGCACTCTCCATCAATAGATCCCCTGAAGCAGCGCTTCGTGTTAACAATATTCCCTCTCCCCTGGAGGGAGAGGGCCAGATGGGAACAGCCCCGCCGCAGCGGGCGGTCAATCCCTCTCCCCTGGCGGGAGAGGGTCCATCACCGTTCCGAAGATACATGGGTCTTTTTTTATTCCCTCTCCCCTGGCGGGAGAGGGTCAGGGTGAGGGGGTGGGATGATACGACCAAACTTCCTCGTCTCACGACGATTTACCCCGGGGTATACCTGCACCGGTGCTCATCCTCATGAAAGGTCCTGATTAAATTCCATCTTCTCAAATATCGGGCCGATCGCGGTGTCCATTGCCAGCCGCTGATGGGCCTTTACGGCCTCCTGGAACCGGTACCAGCGGCTCTCCTTATAGTTCCCTTTCCACGCATATTCCGTTTCGCTCCTGGGCACAGTATCCTCCCCGCCGGCGTACGGGATCTCCACGCTGACACGATCGACCGCCTCCCTGAACCAATCCTTTTTATCGTATTTGATAAAACCACGGCCGATCAGTTTTTTATAACGATCGATGCGGTCGTTCTTGCCGTCTTTATGTTTGCCGATCGCCTTAGCGACCTGCGCCGCCACTTTCCGGCTGTCAGGCGAGGTGTTCAGATGGTCCGCGTACCTTTGATAGATGCAGCGGGCGGCCTCGATAAAACGTTCCCTGTTGTCGATCTTCGAATGGCTTTGAACGAGGCGCCGGTCTTCCCACGATAAAGAGATCCTGTCCGGCTTGTATCCAGCGTCGGCGTGCCCGATGTCGGGCACGATGCCTTCGAACAACCCCTTCATCCCATTGAAGCTCTCTTCAAAGCCGACGAAGTTCTGGTGAGCGAAGGTGTCGGCATACATGTGCGTGGCTATGCCGATCCTGTACAGGTCATGGGAATCAAGGGCAGCCTGAAGGAGCTGCCTGCTGTTAATGTTGTCAGGTATGGTGTTCATCAGGTGGAGCTTCCCGTCGCGGCGCCGGGCGCAGTCGCCTGCTATCTCTCCCAAGGTCCCCGGCATGAAATGAAAGGCCGGGTAGATCCTCATCAGCTCCTTCTGCGGCCTGAGGATATTCGCCGTCTGGCTGATATAGTTCGAATACTCACCGGGGCCGCCTTTGTCGATCGTGCATACAGTGGTGTTGTCGTCGGTGTATTGCGAAGCACAGGCGATCACACAGGCATCGTCCGGCCCGAACCCCGCCCTGAGCGCGATAATGTACGTTATGTAATAATGGAACTCTATGTCCATGATTCACTCAGAAGCATCATTTCCCTCTTGTCCTATCTTTGCTATTGGCTTTTTTTACGTTACAGTCTATTCTTTGATGTATTCAGTGCCGAAGGTGTTGAGGTAGGCGATCTCTTTTAAGGGTTTGCGGGGGGTGAACTTGGGCGCCTCGCCGGGCGTCTCGTCAAAATAGCCCAGCGGCGTCATCGCGGTGATCGAGAACCCGTCGGGTATCTTCAGGATCTCTTCCGCCTTTTTCGCGTCGAAGAGCCCTACGAGGACGGTGCCGAGGCCGAAGTTCCACGCGGCGAGCACGATGTGCTCCATGGCTATCCCTGCGTCGAACATGAACCAGTCGCCCTTGTCGGTTGCTGCCTGCCCTTTGTAGAACCCTGCAAGCTCTCTTTTGGCAGCGACACAGATGAGGGCCGGCGCATCGATGATCGCCTGCCGTGCGGGATTGCTGCCGCCGGGAAAGATCTCTGAGGCAAGCCTCTCTTTTATTGCCTGGTCCTTCACGACGATGAAGCGCCACACCTGCGTGTTTGCCCACGACGGGGAACGCCGCGCCGCTTCGAGGATCTCAACGATGATCTCTTCGGGGACAGCGTCCTTCCTGTATTTCCTGATGCTCCTTCGCTCGTGAATGGCCTTCAGCAGATCCATGCCTTATTATCTAATGGGGGCAGATGCTTGTCAAGGCAATAAGCGCGGGGCAGAAAATATAAACTACCCTGCCACAAGCGGCGGGGCATCAGAGGATAGAGGCGGCATGATCATGCCCCCTCACCCTGACCCTCTCCCGCGGGGGGAGAGGGAACATTGTCGCCCCGCAGCAAGCTGCGAAGGACCATCAGGATTCAGATTGTCTGTCGGCAATTCTTTGCTCTATGCTATTTTTTGCTATGTAGCGCGAGCCAGATGGTCTTCTGCGTTTTGTCCGTCCATTCGACGCGATGTTTCCTGCGGGCAGGGATGAACAAATAATCACCGGGCCGCACCACAGAGACCTCCTGTGAGCCCTCGAACACGAGGCCGGCGCTCCCCTGGAGCAGGATCACCCATTCATCGGTCTCCTGGTCAAACCATTCCCCCGGCGGCGTTGCCTGCCCCTCAGAGACGATCCTTTCGATCCTGCAATGCTCATTCTCCAAAAGGGCTTCGATAACCTCTTCCGCCTTCGTATCCGGCAGCGGATGAAAAAGATTCTCAATCCCCAAGGCTGATCCCCATCTCCCGCGCGGTCTGGATTGAATCGGCATCGAGGGGGACCTTCCGTATCTTGCCGATCACATCCGCGAGGGGCACGCCCTTCATGTCCGGCGGGATCAGGGCGATCATGACGCCGAACTGCCCGGCCTCGACCGTGCGCACCGCCGCTGCGCCGAAGCGGAGCGAAACAAGCCTGTCAAAGGTTGTGGGCGACCCGCCCCTCTGAAGATGCCCCAGGACGATGGAGCGGGTGTCCTTGCCGGTCTTCTTCGCTATAGCCTTTGCAACGTATTCGCCTACCCCGCCAAGGACAACGTCCTGCCTTCCGATCTCGCCGGCCCCTTTTGAGAGCTCTGACCCTCCTACCGGGGCCGCCCCTTCCCCTGCAACGACAATGGCGTAATGGCGGCCGTGGAGCTCGTTATCCATAATGTGCCTGCACACCTTGTCGATATCGAAAGGTATCTCCGGGAGGAGTATCGCGTCCGCTCCTCCTGAGAGCCCGCTGTTGAGGGCGATCCATCCCGCATGACGGCCCATTACCTCGACGACCATGACGCGGTCGTGAGAGCGCGCGGTCGAATGGAGGCGGTCTATCGCCTCTGTTGCTATGCTCACCGCCGTATCGAAACCAAAGGTGATCACCGTCCCCCCGAGGTCATTATCGATGGTCTTCGGGACGCCGATGACGGGGACGCCCTTTTTGTAAAAATCATGGGCTATCTTAAGGCTCCCGTCCCCTCCCACGGCAATGAGGCAGTCGAAGCCGAGCCGCTGGAAATTCTCCACGACCTTGTCTGAGACGTCCCGGATCTCTATCTCGCCCGTTGCGGTTGAGACGGGCATCTCGAACGGGTTCCCTTTGTTGGTGCTCCCGATGATCGTCCCGCCCATATTCGATATGCCGCGGACTGTTTCAGGGGTCAAGCGGACGATCTCGTTGATATTCAGGAGCCCGGCGTAGCCGTTCTTTATGCCGTAGACCTCCCAGTTCCTTTTTGATGCGGACATAACAACGGCCTCGATGACCGCATTCAGACCCGGAGCATCACCTCCGCCCGTGTTGATGGCAATCTTCTTTCCGAACGTCATAACCCCCTCCGCCGAAATAAATTGGAAACCTTATATCTTTAGTATTGACGAATACGCAACAAAGTCAAGCGGTTTTTGAGCGCTTCCTTTACTTTGACGGATACCTTTGTTAGAATAACCACGTCAATGCTACCCAGACACTGCTTTCTCTTTATATTGCTTGCCTTCCTGCTCTTCGGCTGTTCGCAGCAGAAAGAAACAATGTCGTACGATGATCCGGGGAAGCCGGCTTACGGGGATATGATCGTTATGGCATCCATCGGAGAGGCGTCGAATCTTATCCCGCTCCTCTCCGCAGATTCGGCGTCCCATGAGATAGCGGGCCAGATTTACAATGGCCTTGTCAAATATGACAAAGACCTCAACATCGTCGGCAGCCTTGCCGAATCCTGGGAGATCTCAAAGGATAACCTTTCCATAACGTTTCGCTTGAAGAGGGGCGTGAAGTGGCACGATGGAAAGCCCTTCACGGCCCACGACGTCATGTATACCTATAAGGTCACCATCGACCCAAAGACGCCGACGGCATACGCGGCCGATTTTCAGCTCGTGAAAAAGGCCGAGGTGCTCGACGACTACACCTTCAGGGCGACCTACGACAAACCATTCGCGCCGGCGCTGATAAGCTGGGCAACGGCGATCATGCCGAGGCACCTTCTGGAAGGGAAGGATATTACCGCGTCGCCGCTTAACAGGAAACCTGTCGGGACAGGCCCTTTTGTCTTCAAGGAATGGATACCCGGCGACAGGGTTGTCCTGACGGCAAATGCAGACTATTTCGAAGGGCGGCCTTACATCGGCCGGTACATGATGCGCATCATCCCCGACAGCGCCACCATGTTCCTTGAGCTCAAGCGTTACGGCATCGACATGATGGGGCTTGCGCCGCTGCAATTCCTGAAGCAGACAGAGTATCCGAGGTTCAAGCAGGAGTACAACAAATACAAATACCTCGCCTTCAACTACACCTATCTCGGGTTCAACCTGAAGCACGGGCTCTTCAAAGACAGGCGGGTACGTCAGGCGATATCCTATGCCATCGGCAGGAAAGAGATAATCGACGGCATACTCCTCGGGCTGGGAGAAGAGGCTACAGGGCCTTTTACGCCGAACATGTGGGCCTATAACGGCAATGTAAAAAGATATCCCTACAGCAAGGAAAAGGCGCTTGCGCTTTTAAGGGAGGCAGGATACGAAAAGGGGACCGACGGCATGCTGAAAAGAAACGGCAGCCCTTTTGAGTTCACGCTCCTCGTCAATCAGGGAAACACCGTCAGGATACAGTGCGCGGAATTGATCCAGCGGAGGCTCTCCGAGGTCGGCATCACGGTGAAGATCAGGGTCCTGGAATGGGCAAGCCTTATCAACGAGTTTATCGACAAGAGGAACTTCGACGCCGTCATCCTCGGGTGGTCGATCAACCCCGAGCCCGACCCTTATGACATATGGCACTCCTCAAAGCAGGGGCCGAAGGAGCTCAACTTCATATCCTTCGAAAACAAAGAGGTTGACGAGCTTATCGTAAAGGCTCGCCACACCTTTGACAGGGCGGAGAGGAAAAGATACTATGGAAGGTTCCAGGAGATAATCGCCGAGGAGGCGCCCTATGTGTTTCTCTTTTATCCCTACGCAACGGTCGCAATCCACAAGAGGTTTAAAGGCATTGAGCCTGCCGCTGCGGGCCTGATGCATAATTTTATCAAATGGTACGTACCGGAAAATCAAAGGAGGTACAGGGCAAATGCTGCGCTATCTCCTTAAGCGGCTCTTTTTCATGGTCCCCATGCTCTTCGGGATCACCCTGATCTCATTCCTGGTGATCCATCTTGTGCCCGGCGAGCCCGGCGCCCTTGATACCGACATGAACCCCAAGGTGACCAAGCAGGTGAGGGAGCGGATACGCGCCTTTTACGGCCTTGACAAGCCCCTTCACGTGCAGTACTGGATGTGGCTCAAGAGGATCGTGAAATTCGATTTCGGCGTGTCCTTCGCGCCTGACAGGAGGCCTGTAATTAACAAGATAAAAGAGAGGCTTCCCGTAACGATACTCATTAATCTCCTCTCCATGGCGCTCATCTTCCTTGTGGGGATCCCCATAGGGATCTACTGCGCCCGGTACAAGGACAGCATCCTCGACAAGGCGCTCACGTCCTTTGTATTCGCAGGATACGCGGCGCCGACCTTCTGGATCGCGCTCCTTTTGATGATGTTCTTCGGCGTATACCTCGAGCTGCTCCCCATATCAGGCATCAAGTCATTCAATTTCAGCGAGCTTTCATTCTTTGACAAAACCATCGACGTGGCAAAGCATCTCATCCTGCCCGTCTGCATCTCCGGTTTCGGCGGGCTTGCGGGCATATCACGCTACATGAAGAACAGCCTCCTCGAGGTGCTCCGCCAGGAGTACATCACGACGGCATACGCCAAAGGGCTGCCGGAAGGCATGGTCCTCAAGAAACACGCCCTGCGAAACGCCCTCCTGCCGGTGATCACCATACTGGGGCTCTCTATCCCCGGGCTTATCGGCGGAAGCGTCATCTTCGAAAGCATCTTCTCTATCCCCGGCATGGGGCAGCTTTTCTACATGAGCGTCATGGCGCGGGACTACCCGACGATCATGGGCATCCTCGTTATCGGCGCATTCCTGACGCTCCTCGGCAACCTCATCGCCGACATATCCTACGCCCTCGCCGACCCGAGAATCAGAATAGGGTGAGGAAGACAGCTCATAGTTCATAGCTCATAGCTGATAGCGAAATATCCGTAATTCGTAATTCGTGAGACGTAAGTGGAAAAGCGCAAGGTGCGAGGAGCGAAGCGACGTAGCTACCTCATTCCTTGGGATTGTCACGCCCTGCGGGCTCGCAATGACAATACGCCGCGCTCCGCTCGCAATGACACATTCACCTTTCATTGGGTTCGTCCAATTACGAATTACGATTCACGAATTACGAGGGCCTTTCACGTTTCACCTTTCACTTTTTTGATTTTGCTAACCTGCCGCATCGTGCTACAATAACCGGGGGATTTATGAAAAGGGGCGTTGACAAAAAAAAGGTCCAGCAGGCAGCTTATTATGCCTGGGATATCATCAAGAAGCTTTTTAAAAAATACCAGCAGGACCACGGGAACATCATCGTCTCTTCCATCTGTTATTATGTGCTCCTGACCTTTATACCCTTCACCCTCCTCTCCATCTTTATCCTTGGCTATGTAATAGACCTTAGCAACCCTGCGGCGCACCTGGTGAAATTCATGAAGAATATCATACCGGATCCTTACAATACCATCGTGATCCAGAAATTTATCAAGGAGCTGAACGTCATCTCCGTATCGAAGAAGCTGTCCGGCCCGCTGGGGATATTGTTCCTCTTCTTTTTTACTTCGAGGCTGTTCGCCGTTCTGCGGCCCTCTTTTCACATTATCTTCGGCAAAAATCCAAAGAGCTTCATTAAAGGAAAAGGCGAGGAGCTTTTTCTCACCTCCGTTTTTGCAATAGTCCAGACGATACTTTTTTTCAGCTTCATCTTTATCGTGATGATCCAGTCGCAGATCATTAAAACGCTGCCCGCCTTCATAGTGAAAACGCCTTTTGTCTATGCCTTCTCTGCCCTCGACATGGTCTTTACCTTCGGGATGTTCTTTCTGCTCTACTATTTCCTCACGCCGGTCCGCAACAAGCTGTTGCTCTTTACTTCCACGGCCCTCGGCACCGTCTTCTGGTACGCGGGCAAGTTCCTTTTCAAGTATTTCATCCTTCATATAGGCAGGCTCACAACATTCTTCGGCACCTACGGCGTTTTCATAGCATTCCTTTTCTGGATCTATTTTTCCGTCTTCGTCTTTATCTGCTGCGCTGAATTGATGGCGGTGCTATCGGATAAGGCTAACCGTGAGCCGCTGCCCAGCTATATCCCTTTCCAATCGAAACCTTCAGGGGAACAGAAAGGGTAACAACCCGCTCCATCTCATCCCGCACCAGCGCCTCCAGCCTGTCGGCCTCATCCTCTTTGGCCTCGAAGAGCAGCTCGTCGTGGATCTGGAGGATAAGCCTGGAGGAAAGGCCCTGCTCAAGGATCTTCCGGTGGATATTGATCATGGCCATCTTGATGATATCTGCGGCGGTGCCCTGAATAGGAGTATTCATGGCGGCCCGCTCCCCGAGGCCCCGGATGTTCGCATCGGCGTTGCCGATCTCCGGTATAAAGCGCATCCTTCCGAAAAGGGTCTTTACAAAACCATTGGCGCGCGCCTCGCCTATGGTCCTGTCCATATACTCCCTCACGCCTTTGTGCCGCTCGAAGTAGCCGTCGATAAACTGCTGCGCCTCCCTCTGCGAGATGCCGAGCTCTTTCGAGAGGCCGAAGGCGCTCATGCCGTAGATGATGCCGAAGTTGATGACCTTTGCGGTCCTGCGCATCTCGAAGGTTATGTTTTCCGGCTTCGCCATGAAGACGCCGCTTGCAACGGTTGTGTGGATATCCCCGTCGTTCAAGAACGTCTCGATGAGAGAGGCGTCCTGCGACAGGTGGGCAAGGACGCGGAGCTCGATCTGCGAGTAGTCGGACGAGAGGAGGATGCAGCCCTTCTCCGGCACAAAGGCCCCCCGTATCTTCATGCCCTCCTCGCCGCGGATAGGTATGTTCTGGAGGTTCGGGTCGCTGCTGCTTAGCCTGCCCGTTGCCACGACTATCTGGTTGAAGGTCGTGTGTATCCTTCCTGTATGGGGGTTGATGAGCGTTGGAAGGACGTCGATGTAGGTATTTTTCAGTTTCGTCAGCGTCCTGTACTCGAGTATCTTTTTCGGCAGAGGGTGCTGGAGCGAGAGCGTTTCGAGCACCTCGATATCCGTCGAATAGCCTGTCTTCGTCTTCTTCACGGGCGTGAGGTTCAGCCTGTCAAAGAGGATGCGGGAGAGCTGCTGGGGCGAATTGATGTTGAACGGCTCTCCTGCATGGCCGTAGATATCCTTCACGATGCCGGTGAGCCTTGCATCAAAATCACGCGACAGTTCGCCGAGGATCTTCCTGTCGATCTTCACGCCGGCCCGTTCCATATCGGCCAGCACTTCTATGAGCGGGAGCTCTATTTTGTAATAAAGATCTATAAGGTCCCGCGCATCCATTGTTTGCAACAGGGTATCCTTCAGCGCAAAGAGGCGGCAGGCGCTGTCGATCAGCATTGCCTTTTTGTCCAGGGACGCAAGGTCTGCGTCAAGGTATTCTTCAATGATCGATCCCAGCGCGTAATCTTTCCTGAGGGGATTTATGAGGTACGTAGCAAGCATCACATCGAAAAATCGCGGACCTGCATTGTCCTTTTCCTGCTCTTCTTCTCCTCTGCTCCTCTGCCGCCTTATCACCAGGAGCGGCTTCAGATTGTAAGTGACGATCTCTCCGGCGCGGGAGAGTATCCTGTAAAGCTCTTTTTCGTCTTGCGAGAAGAACGTGCCCGCTCCGTCGAAGACGGCGAAGCATTCCAGGTGCAGATCGCCGGAGTTTTTTCCCTGGAAGGCTGCCATGACGGTGATGGATTTCACATTTAACTGCTCAGGCCCTGTTTCTTTCCATTCCTTTTTTTCTTCGCCTCCTGCCTTTATCTCCCTATAGAGGGATGTAAATTCGAGCTCCCTGTAGATCCTTCGCAGCTCCTGAAAATCCTGCTCCCTGTTTTCGAGGCTTGAAAGGCTTACGTCTACCGGCACATCGAGCCGTATCGTCGCGAGCTGCCTGCTCATGGCGGCAAGGTCTTTTCCGGCCATGAGCTTCTCCCTTACAGATGGTTTCTTTACCTCTTGAATATTTTCATAAATGGCATCAACGGATCCTATGCTGTTTATAAGTTCCCGGGCCGTCTTGTCGCCGATGCCCGGCACGCCGGGGATATTGTCCGATGTATCGCCGCAGAGGGCCAGATAATCGACCATAAGCGATGGCTTGACGCCGAATTTCTCCTCTGCCTCTTTCATGCCGATCAACTGGTTTTTCATTGAGTCATAGATAAAGACCTTTTCCGACAGAAGCTGCACCATATCCTTATCGCTGGTCACGATATATGTTTCCAGATCGTCATACCCCCTGAGCCCGCTCACGATGGTCCCGATAATGTCGTCGGCCTCAAATCCTTCCATCTCAAGGATCGGTATGCCCATGGCCTCAATTACCTTTTTTACGTACGGTATCTGTGTCGATAGGTTGTCCGGCATCGGCGGCCTCTGTGCCTTGTACGCCTTGGATATCTCTTCCCTGAAGGATGGAGCCTTTGAATCGAAGACGATGACAAGCCTGTCAGGGCTCTCAGCGGTCATGAGCTTTTTTATCATGCTGATGAAGGCGTAGACCGCGTTTGTCGGCATGCCCTTCGAATTCGAGAGGTGAGGCGTCGCATAGAAGGCCCTGTAAAGGTAGGAGTTGCCGTCAACGAGAAAAACCCTTCGGGTTTTTTGTTCGGCGTTCGGCGTTCGGCGTTCGGCGTTATCGGGCATCTTTATCCCTTCGGTTTTTTCGTTCTGCGTTCACAGCGGAAAATAGGTCTTTATCTTGAACATCCTTTTTTCAGGGAACCGGTGTATCCTCAGCCCGCAGCGCTTCTCGAGGTTCGAGAGTTCGTGATCTATCTCGCCCATCGTCTTTTTTGTAATGGTGAACCAGACATTCAGTTCGCCATCCCGCTCGTAGTTGTGGGTAACCCCCACAAGCGAACTGATCTCCCGGGCAACCTCCACGATCTTGTTGTCGTCAACGTGAACGCCGCAGAGAACGCTTGCATAGCCGAGCTTTTTCCGTTCGAGGACAGGCCCGATCCTCCGTATGATCCCTTTTTCTTTCAGCTCCTTTATCCGCTTCAAGGCCTCCTTCTCGCTGATCCCGACCTGTTTCCCGATATCTGCAAACGGCCTTTCCGAAAGCGGGAACTCTTCCTGTATCAGGTTGAGTATCTTCTTGTCTATCTCATCCATAGATATGCTGATAACGTTAATGCTATTGTTATATCAGTTTGGTTGGAAAAAGGTAAGAACTTTTGGCAACAAACCCCGGCAAAGTATTTGAATAACCAATCACCAAACATCAATCACCAATTAATACCCAATAATCAATGACCGGATACCCAAACGAGAAAAACACCCGAAGGTTTTTGTTTGGTGATTGAATATTGGGTATTGGTGATTAATTGGAGCTTGGTTATTGATGATTGGTTATTCTATTCCGGCTTCTTGCTCTTCACCGGGAGCGGCTCGGCGAGGAAGTGCATGACCTTTGGCGGTTTTCCGTCAAGGTGAAATGAAATAACGTTCTTCTCGATCTCCCTGTCCGCAACGGTTATCCGCTCGTGCTGCCGGAGGTGCTCTCCCCAGGATTCGACGATATATGATTCGATGTAGTGGCCGGGGTCCGTAAGGTCGTGAAAGAGGTTCCACCGTATGGCGCCGTCGCGCCTGCGGATCGTTTTCAATAACCGCATTGAATCCGAGAACTTCGCGGACTTTTCCGGATCGATAAGGTATTCAATGACAACAAGAACGGGCCCATCATCGAGATCGGGCTGACAGGGAACGGCAAGCGAAGGCCAGTGCATGGAAGGGTTCAGGTCGAGCTCCTCGCCGCTTACCAGCTTATAGTTCCAGGTAATGATCGTAGCGATCACCAGGAATCCGGCTACAACGTTCAGCGTTAAGAATATGCCCGCCAGGCCGGCTATAAAACCAAACAAGGCGCTTCCCCCCGCCAGGCCGCCGAAGAATGTGATCATGTGCACGGACAAGACCCTCCCCCGGACCCACGAAGGGATCACCGACTGGACAACCGCAATGAGGGTCGAGATAAGGATAAGCCAGACCATGCCGCCCACTGCCATGGCGATCGCAAGGAATGCGAACGAATGAAGGTTTGCCATTGCGGCCATGACAAGGGCAAAGATATTCGATGCAAAAAGAACGACAAGGTTGAGAGAGAACCTCTGCCTGAGAACCGGCAAGAACGGCGCCCCGAGGAGGGCCCCGAAACCGAAAAAACCGAGGAGCATCCCATATCCCGATGAGCCAAGCCCAAGATATTCTTTCGAAACGATCGGCAAAAAGGCCCACAGGGGGCTGCAAAAAAAGGAAAAGAACATAGTATGGACCAATACCGATCTTACCTCCGGGGCATGCCTGATATAGCGTATGCCGGCCCGCATTGCGCTCACCATCCGCTCCTCTTTGAGGGCGCTTGCCCGCTGCGCCTTTTTCCATTTCTTCAAAACGATGACAACGCCGAGGAACGATACGCCGTTGAGAATGAACGTTATGCCGGGCCCGAGGGCCGCAACGATCAAGCCGCCTATTACGGGCCCCACGGCGCGCGCGAGATTAAACCCAACCGAACCGATGGCTATCGCCGCAGGCAGCTCGTTGCGCTCCACCAGCTCAGGGATGACCGCCTGCCAGGAGGGCGCATTTACCGCGGCGCCCAGCGCGAGAAAAAAGGTCAAGACAAGGAGGACCATCGGCGTTGTCATGCCCAAAATGGTCAGCACGCCGAGAACGACGGATGCGGCAAGCATCCATGTCTGCGTCATCAGCAGAAGCCGCCTTCTGTCTATGATGTCGGCGAGTGCGCCTGCCGGAAGGGCAAGCAGGAAAAATGGGAATGTCGATGCAGTCTGGACCATTGCAACCATAAAAGGGGTAGGCGCAAGCGTTGTCATAAGCCAGGCGGCCCCAACCTCGTGCATGAGCGTGCCCATGAGGGATACGACGTTTGTCATCCAGAGTATCCTGAAGAACCTTTGCTTCAGGGGGCTGAACGTCGACAGCATCGTCTGATATCTGGATAACACGGCCCAATAGTATATCAGAGTCGCTGCGGGATAGAAAGGTAAGATCAGGATTTACTATAAGCTGACAGCAATCAGCTTATAGTAAATAACCAAACACCAATAACCAAGCTCCAATTCATCACCAATACCCAATAACCAAACAGGGGTATTCTATGGTTTACATTTGGGTATTCAGCAATGGTTATTGGATATTATTTGGTGATTGATGTTTGGTTATTGGTTATTAATGTTTATTTATTCCAGCTTAAAGCTTCTCTCCGCAAAGAGCCTCACACAGGCGTCTACAACATCTTCATCATAGAGGATCCCTCTTTTCTGGGCAATCTCCTCAAGGGCCTTGTCAATGCCCAGGGCGGGGCGATAGGGCCTGTGCGATGCCATCGATTCAACAACATCTGCGACGGCCAGCACCCTGGCTTCTATTATGATATTCTCTTTCATGAGACCCTGCGGATATCCCGATCCGTTCAACCGTTCGTGGTGCTGCAAGACGACATCGTTCACCGGCCAGGGGAACTCGATCCCCTTAAGGATATTGTATCCGACCTGCGCGTGGGCCTTGATCATATTGAATTCCAAATCGTTGAGGGCGCCGGGCTTGCTGAGTATCTCGGCGGGCACCACTATTTTACCGATATCGTGGAGGAAGCCCATGACCTGCATGCCCTCCAGGGCGTCTTCCGGAAAACCCATCTCTTTTGTGATCGCGCAGGCGAGCTGTGCAACGCGCCTCTGGTGGCCGGCCGTGTAAGGGTCCCGCATCTCGATCGTCGTGGCAAGGGCCTTCACCGTGCCGTCGAGCGTCTTCCGCAGATGTTCAAAGCTCTTTTTCAGGGCATCTTCTGTCTTTTTTGACTCCGTAATATCTTCCACAATACCTTCATAGTAGAGGATGTCGCCCTTCCTGTCTTTGACTGCGCGGGCGTTCACAGATGTCCAGATGATGCTTCCGTCCTTTTTATATACCCGCGCTTCAAACTCGCGAATGATGCCTTGCAGCTCAAGCACCTCCATGAAATGATCCCTGTCGCCGGGATCAACATAGTACTGCGTTGAGATATCATCGATACCTTCAAGCATCTCCTGCAATGACTTATAGCCGAGCATCCTGACATAGGCAGGGTTCATATTGACGAAACGGCCTTCGGGGGTGCTCTGAAAGATGCCTTCAACGGCATTTTCGAAGATGCCGCGGTACCTTCTCTCTGATTCCGTAAGGGCGTCCTGGATCTTTTTCCGTTCCGCTATCTCTTTTTCGAGATGCCCTGTCTTCTCCCTGACCCTTTCCTCGAGGTGGTCGTTCAGCTTCTTTAGTTCTATCTTGGTCTGCGTAAGGTCCCTGTTCTGAGAGAGCAGGTTCTCATAGGTGGAGAGGAGGAAATTGACCACCTTCTGCGGCTCCAGAAGGACACTGTGCGCTTTGCCGTTCGTTTTTATCTCCACCGGCATCCTTGCATCTCCCGTTGATGCAGGCACGGCGCCGGAAAGGATCGTTGCCACTTTGGCAAGGAGAATGTTTTTGTCGTAGGGCTTGGTGATATAGTAATCCGCTCCCGCCTCAAGGCCCTTGACAATATCTTCGACATCCGACATCGAGGTGAGGAGGATCACGGGAATATTCCTGAGGTCCTGATCATTTTTCAATGTCCGGCAGAATTCATAGCCGTTCATCCGCGGCATCCACACATCGCTGATGACGAGCTGGGGCTTTGTCTCCATGAGCTTGTAAAGCCCTGCCAGCCCATCCTCCGCAAGGGTTACAACGTAGCCGTCCCCTTCAAGCGTCTCGGCGAGGATCTTTGCCTGAGACCTGCTGTCCTCTGCCAGGAGGATCCTTTTCTGCGCGCTATTCTTCACAGGTACTCCATAAGTATTGTCGCATGATTACGCGACAACTTAAGGGCTCAATGCAAGCGATATGCGATATACGATATCCTGTGAGTTACGAGATATGAGCTCGATCCGTGCATATTATTGACAAACCTCCTGCAAATCGTTAGCATTGGTGAACAAATATCTTAAAAGGGAGGCCATTATGAAAAGATATTCTGTCTCCGCGATAGGATGCGCAATGATATATGGATATTCTCTTCTTGCTTTTTGCGTCTTTTTTCCTACCGTGCTGCCTGCGCAGAACATCGTTGACGAGTGGAATACCGTGAAGGTCCCGGCAGCGCCGGAACTGAAACCTGCAACAATAGACGCGAAAACGACTGCCCTCCTGATGCTCGACTTTAACAAACAGACCTGCAATGCCGAGAGGCGGCCCCGCTGCATCGCCTCCATTCCGGGCGTAAAGAAGCTCCTTGCCCTCGCCCGGGCAAAAGGGGCGCCCGTCGCCTACAGCCTCTCTCCCGGCGCCGCAGCGGCAGATATCGCTCAGGAGCTTGCGCCCCGTGCGGATGAACCGGTTGTGGCCTCAGGGCCGGATAAATTCCTCGGCACCGACCTTGAAAAGATCCTCAAAGACAAAGGCATAAAAACGGTCATCATCGTTGGGACAGCGGCTCACGGAGCGGTCCTCTACACGGCCAGCGCCGCCGCGCTCAGAGGGTTTTCCGTCGTTGTGCCCGTTGACGGGATGTCAGCGGAAAACCCCTATGCGGAGCAGTACGTCGCGTGGAACCTTGTGAATGCGCCGAGGGTGTCTAACCAGACAATACTGACGAAGATCGACCTCATCCGGTAGCCCGACGCTGGTTGCTGGATACTGGATACCGGATGCTTGATGCTTGAGAAGAGCCCGGCACCATGTTCCGATGAGGTGTTTGAGATAGAACACGCAACAAGGACAGTAAACATGGATGACCTCTATTATACCCCTGTCACCTCCGCAATTATTGAGAAGGACGGCAGGGTCCTCATCGCGAAAAGAAAGCGTGCCTATTCGGGCTACCTGTGGGAGTTCCCGGGAGGCAAGATGGAGGAGGGCGAATCCCTGGAAGAATGCCTAAAAAGGGAGATCGAGGAAGAGCTCGGCATCGAGATCGAAGTGGGAGACTATCTCTGCTCCGTCAGGCATCAGCTCAACTGCCAGTCAGCAATAAAAATATATGCCTATCGCGCCGCGTATGTAAAAGGCGACATCCGGCTCACGGACCATGACGAGGTCAGGTGGGTATCTGCCGGCGAGCTTGCACAATACGACTTTCCGGAACCGGACAGGTACATCGCATCAGTGCTTATGGATCAGCAGAGAGCTAAGGGCAGAGAGATATTTTAAGTACAGGCCAAATAACCAATCACCAATAACCAAGCTCCAATTAATCACCAATACCCACTATTCAATCACCAAACAAAAGCCTTCCTGCATGATTTCCCGTTTGGGTATTCGGTCATTGGTTATTGGGTATTAATTGGTGATTGATGTTTGGTTATTGGTTATTAAATGTTCATTTATTAGTTATGGTCAGCGTCTTCTCTATCGTCTCTACCAGCCGTTCAACGCCCTCTCTCTTTTTACATGAGATCGAGACGGCGTGATGCCTCTGCTCGGCATATTGAAGGTGCCCCTTGTCTATCCTGTCGATCTTGTTAAAGACAATGATCCTTTTCTTCTGGTCCAGGGCAAGGGTGCGCAGCGTATCCTCTACAATGCCTATCTTCTCCTCGAAATCCGGCGCGCTGATATCGACAAGGTGTATCAGGAGGTGCGCGTCTTCAAGCTCCTCCAATGTCGCAATAAAGGCCCTGAAAAGGACCTGGGGCAGCTTATCGATAAAGCCGACAGTGTCGGTGAGGATGATTGCCTTCCGCTGCGGGTACTTGATCGTCCTGGTCGTGGGGTTCAATGTGCTGAAGGGCTTATCTTCAACCTCAACGGCGCTTTTCGTGAGGAGGTTCAAAAGCGTCGATTTGCCGGAATTGGTGTATCCCACGATCGACACGATGGGGATTCCTGAGAACCGCCTCTTCTGCCGTTTTTTCTCTCTCACCTTTCTGACCTCAATAAGCTTTTTTTCCAGAAAAGCGATCTTATCCCTGATGCGCCTCTTGTCTACCTCGAGCTTTGTCTCTCCGGGGCCCCTTCCTCCGATGCCCCCTGTCAATCTCGAGAAGGCCGTGTTCTTTTCGGCAAGCCTCGGGAGGATGTATTTCAGCTGCGCCAGCTCCACCTGGATCTTTGCCTCGTTCGTGTTCGCCCGCCCGGCGAAGATATCGAGGATGAGCTGGTTCCTGTCGATAACCTTGAGATCTGTCATTGATGAGATGCTGTTCATCTGGCCCGGCGTCAACTCCTCATCGAAGACGAGGAGGCCTGCGCCAAGCTGCTGGCATCTCATGATGATCTCCCCGATCTTCCCTTTTCCTACGAGATAACGCGGATGCAGCTCTTTTGGCCTCTGGGTAATCGTATCAAGCACTGTAATTCCGGCCGAATAGCAGAGGTCTTTCAGCTCCGCGATGTGATCCTCCATGCTTTTTCTCTCGCCGGGAGGTACAACGCTGACGAGAACGCACTGCTCCTTGTTCCCGCCGGTAATGTAAAACCTGCCGCGGGCGCGCATAAATTCATTTTCCAGCTCCGTAATGAAAGAGACAAAATCAATATCAAGTTCCTGTATATTGACAGGGTCCATAAATGCCCACGACTTTCCTTCCCTGTTCTCAGGGACAAGGTAGCCTATGTGGACAGACTCCCCTCTCTCTCCTGTCCTTTCGGTGATACAGGCGACAAGGTCCAGCTGGAGGATCGCCAGGTCCGTCAGGTCTTCCCTGGAAAGCAGTTCCCCGTTCAGGTGCGTATGGATAAACCGCAGGCCCCTGAACCGCGCCCTGCCGACCCTTTCCGTGGAAAGCCTCGGTATCTCTATCCCCCTGTTGTCTCCTACGACCACGTATTCCACAAGGCCCCTCCTGTTGATGAGGATGCCTATCTGCCGCGATGCCTCCTTTGATATCTGCATGATCTGCCTGGCTGTGTCGAAAGAGATGATAGCGGAGGGCTCAACCCTTTTTTTGTAAAGATTGGCGAGCCTTCGTTTGATAAGGTGGTTCAATCCCTGTGTGTTGCCGTAAAGTTCTATAGTATACCTCTATCTTGGTTCATGGCGCATAGCTGATAGCAAATTCTAAATCCGAATATCGAAACACTAAACAAATTCGTATGTTCAAAATTCAAAATATATTGAAGGGTTTTTTGTTTAGAACATTTGATATTTGAATTTTGATATTGTTTAGGGTTTCGATATTAGAATTTCGTGCTTTCTTTTTCCATGAGCTATGAGCTTTATTTGCCATGAGCTAACTCGTGCTTGTCAGCAGGTCCCTGTCTATCTCCATCCTGGCGGAATAATTTACGCCGTCGAGGAGGATGGCAACGCGCTCCTGGCCGTCCAGCGCCTTTTCAAATATCCCTGTCAGACCTTTAAAAGGCCCGTCCTTGATAAAGATCTTTTCGCCTTTCTTAAAGTCCCGTTTCCTTATCGTCGCCACACCGTCCTCAAGGCGGCCCCTGATAAAGTTAACGACCTCGTCCTGGAGCGGAATTATCCTGCCGTTGAAATTGACGATCGTCTTTACCCCGCGGGTATATTTAACAAGCCGGAACTCATCGACAGGATGGAACTTTACAAAGATATAGCCCGGGAACATGGGCTCTATGTAGTTGATGAATTTGCCCTCCTTGTATTTCCTCATCCGCAGCTTGGGAGACAGCGCATCAATGCCTCCTCCCAGAAGATTATTTGCGGCACGGTCTTCGTTCTTCGGTTTCGTGTTCACGACGTACCATCGTTTCATACCTACTATTATCAGTGAAAATAGGCGATTTTGCAAGACAAACAGTTGACAGGATGAATGGAGGTCGTTTAACATATGTAACTGATTTCATAGTTACATTTATTGAACAATGGCTGACGAAGACCTTACGAAGCTGAAGATCGACAAATCCGCGCCGTCATTGCGTCCGCGCAAAGGCAGAAAGGCGCTCTATGGCATCGTGGGCCTCGCGGCGCTCATCCTGCTCGTTATTCTTTTCCTGACGGGCATCTTCTCGCCGGCGATACGCGTAGAAACCGGAAGCGTCGCCCAGATCTATCCCTCCCAGACCGTCACCCTGCTCAACGCGAGCGGCTACGTTGTGCCCCAGCGGAAGGCTGCCGCCGCATCGAAGGTAACAGGGAGGCTTGTGGCGCTCCACGTAGAGGAGGGCAGCAGGGTTAAAAAGGGGCAGGTCATCGCGCAGCTGGAAAACGATGACATCGTGGCCTCCCGCAAGCAGGCGCTGGCAAATCTCGACGTCTCCCGGAGCGGCCTCGAACAGGCAAAGGCCGAGCTGAAAGACGCGGAGGCATCGTTCTTTCGCGAAAAAAACCTCCTTGAAAAGGAATTTACCACGCGGGCATCCTACGACGCCGCAGAGGCGCGGTACAAAAAGGCCGGGGCAGCTGTTGCCTCTGCCGACGCAGCGATACGATCGAGCGCTGCCGCCCTTCGCGGGACAGAGGTAGCGCTGGAATATACTTACATCAGGGCGCCCTTTGACGCCGTGGTGCTGACAAAGAATGCGGACATCGGCGATATCGTTACACCCCTCGGCGCTGCCGCCAACGCCAAGGCAGCGGTTGTGACCATCGCCGACATGTCATCGCTCCAGGTAGAGGCCGACGTCTCCGAATCGAACATAGAAAAGCTGAGAGTGGGCCAGCCCTGCGAGATACAGCTGGATGCGTTCCCCGACGCCCGCTTTGACGGCGCCATCCATATGATCGTACCCACTGCCGACAGGAGCAAGGCAACGGTCATGGTCAAGATAAAGTTCATCGATAAGGATGAGCGGGTGCTGCCGGAGATGAGCGCCAAGGTCGCTTTTCTGTCGCGGCAGCTCAGCGAGAAGGAAAAGCAGCCCCGGACCGGGTTGAACAGCAAGGCTCTCACGGGGAAGAACGGCAAAAGGACCGTCTTCCTTGTGAAAGGCAGCCGCGTCGTCGAGACGCCTGTCGAGACCGGGGAAAGGATAGGCGATGCAGTAGAGGTCCGGAGCGGGGTCCGGGCAGGCGACAAGGTCGTCATCAACCCTCCCAAAACCCTCAGGAACAATTCAAAGATCAAGATCGCAGAACAGTGATGGAAAATCCTCCCGCAATCGTCGAGATCAGAGACCTGAGCAAGGCATACTACCGCGGGAGCCAGGTCGTCCCTGTCCTGCACGATATCTCGTTTGATATCATCGAGGGGGAATTTCTCGCCCTCATGGGACCGTCCGGCTCAGGGAAGAGCACGCTCCTCAATCTGATCGCGGGGATCGACGAGCCCGACAGCGGCACGATCAAAGTCGGCGGGGTCGATATTACCGCCTTGCCGGAAACAGAGCTTGCCCGCTGGCGCGCAGTCCACGTTGGCTTTATCTTCCAGTTCTACAACCTCATACCTGTCCTGACCGCCTTTGAGAACGTGGAGCTCCCGCTTATCCTCACTCCTCTTACCCGGAAAGAGCGGAAGGAGCATGTCGAGATGGCGCTCCGCGTGGTCAGCCTTACCGACAGGATGGACCATTATCCCGGGCAGCTGTCTGGCGGGCAGCAGCAGCGCGTCGCCATCGCGCGGGCAATCGTCACGGACCCCACGATCCTCGTGGCAGACGAGCCTACCGGGGATCTCGACCGCGTCTCCGCCGAAGAGATCATGGACCTCATCGACAGGCTCAACCACGAATCCGGCAAGACGATCATCATGGTGACGCACGACCCGAGGGCCGCCAGGAAGGCGCACGTCGTCAGGCACCTCGACAAGGGCTACCTCAATGATGCTTCTCCTCAAGATACTCTTTAAGAACGCGCTGCGCCACAAACTCCGCACAGGCCTCACGATCCTCAGCATCGCCATTGCCATGCTCGCCTTCGGGCTCCTGCGCACCGTCATCGACGCATGGCACGCAGGCGTTGAGGCGTCGTCGGCTTCGCGCCTCGTGACAAGAAACTCCATCTCCATCATCTTCCCCCTCCCCCTATCATACAAGGACAAGATCAGGCAGGTCGAGGGGGTTTCGACCGTCTCCTACGGGAACTGGTTCGGCGGCATCTACATTGACGAGAAGAACTTCTTTGCGAATTTTGCCGTCGAGCCGAAGACCTACCTTGACCTCTATCCGGAATATGTGCTGAGGCCTGAGGAACAGAACGGCTTTCTGCGTGACCGCAAGTCCTTCATCGCCGGCAGGAAGCTTGCCGCAAAGTACGGCTGGAAGATCGGCGACGTCATTACGCTCAAGGGGACCATCTTCCCCGGCAACTGGGAATTCGTGCTGCGCGGCATATACCGGGGCCGCTACAACAGCACTGACGAGAGCCAGTTCTTGTTTCACTGGGACTACCTCAATGAGATGATGAAAAAGACGGCGCCGGGCAGGGCGGATCAGGTCGGCTTCTACATGATAGGCACGAAGAATCCGGACATCTCAACGCAGGTTGCCCTGTCCATCGACAGGGCCTTTCAGAACTCCCTTGCGGAGACGCTCACCGAGACCGAGAAGGCGTTTCAGATGGGTTTTGTGTCCATGTCGGACGCCATCATTACGGCCATCCAGCTCGTCTCTTTTGTCGTGATCGTCATTATCCTTGCCGTTGTGGCGAACACCATGGCGATGACCGGAAGGGAACGGACAGCGGAATATTCCACCTTCAAGGCCCTCGGCTTTGGAACGGGCCACATCGCCGGCCTTATCTTCGGCGAATCGCTGACGATCACCATGGCAGGCTGCATAGCAGGGATGATCGCCACTTTCCCGGCTGCGGCTGCATTCGCAAAGGCAATGGGTACGTTCTTTCCTGTCTTCAATGTCGATGCCGATACGCTCTATCTCGACATCGCCTTCTCGCTTATCGTTGGTTTGCTCGCGGCCGTTGTGCCCACATACCGGTCATTGAAGACAGGCATCGCCGACGGGCTGAGGACGGTGGAATAGGTGAAGATACCCTTTTCATATAACCTGCGGAACCTTTGGTCAAGACGCCTCACAACGATCCTTACGGCCTCAGGCATGGCCCTGGTGGTATTTGTCTTCACCACGATCCTCATGCTTGCCCACGGCCTCCAGAAGACGCTCGTCGAGACGGGCTCACCGGAAAACGTCGTTGTCATACGCAAGGCAGCCGCATCAGAGGTGCAAAGCGGCGTTGAGAGGTACCAGGCATCGGTCGTTGAGACGGACCGGGACATCCTTGTCGGGGCGGACGGCCAGAGGATGCTCGCAAAGGAGCTGGTCGTGCTCATCAGCCTCCCCAAGGAGGGTAGCGACAAGCAGTCGAACGTGGTCATACGGGGGATCTCCGGGCAGTCATTAAGATTGCGGGACCAGGTAAAGCTGATAAAGGGAAGGATGCCCCGCCCAGGATCAACGGAGATCATAACAGGCGCAAGCGTTACGAAGAGGTTCAAGGGCGCTGACCTCGGCGACACGCTTCGGTTCGGGATGCGCGGCTGGCAGGTTGTCGGGGTCTTTGATGCCGGGAACACCGGTTTCAGTTCAGAGATATGGGGCGACGCCGATCAGCTGATGCAGGCGTTCAGGAGGCCCGTATACTCATCGATCATCTTCAGGCTCCGCGACCCCGCAGGCTTCAACGCCGTGAAAGAGAGGATCGAGAGCGATCCAAGGCTCACCCTTGAGGCAAAGCGTGAGACCAGGTACTATTTAGACCAGTCGGAAATGATGGCGAAGTTCCTCCGCATCCTCGGCCTCTCGCTGACCTCCATTTTTTCTCTCGGCGCCATCATCGGCGCCATGATCACCATGTACGCAGCGGTCGCGAACAGGATCGGCGAGATCGGGACCATGCGTGCGCTCGGCTTCAGGAGGATGAGCATCCTCTCCGCATTTCTTATAGAGTCGCTGATGCTGGGCCTGGCCGGCGGCCTCGCGGGCCTCTTCTTTGCGTCCTTCATGCAGCTCTTTACGATCTCAACGGTGAACTTCCAGACCTTCTCGGAGCTCGCCTTCCAATTCGCCCTCACCCTCGACATCTCCTGGAAGGCCATCGCATTCTCTCTCATCATGGGCCTTGTGGGAGGCATCCTCCCCGCGATCCGCGCCGCGCACATGAAGATCGTGGATGCGCTGAGGGCGAAGTAAAACAGCGGTTCATCCCTTCATGCAGGCCCCATTTTTCTTTTTCATTCTCCCATGTCAAAAAAATACAGTAGCATCTAAGTCGTCATTTGTCATGACATATGACGACAAGCCGTTGTGATGGTTGATGGGTGCGTCCATAAAATAATAAATATCTCTCATCACAAACCGTGCCCGCGCTCTTCCACGAGGACCTTCCCTCTCTTTACGGCATAGGTAACGGCCGGCTGCGTCATGGAAAGGCGGCGGGCCATTTCCGTGATCGGGATGCTCAGTTTCTTGTACGCACAATAACTGAGAACGCTTCGGGCGTCTGCATACTTCTTCTCCTTTGTCTTACGGCCCAGGTCCCCGGGGCGGGTGATGGATGTCAACGATTTAATAATTTAATGGGCATCCCTGTTTTCCACGGCAAGAAGTCAAATCCTTATCCCTGACTGAGTCGATCTCTGCATAATTTTCATTCAACCCTTGACAAATAGTAACCTATAAGTTACCATCATAATAATGGCAGAGTACGTGATAAAGGAATTTATCAGAGGAGGTTTTTCGCCATTCGGAGATTGGTTCGATGATCTGGATTCGATTGCTGCAAGTAAGGTTACGGCAGCGCTTTATCGGTTGCAATATGGAAACTTTTCAAACATTCGATCTGTTGGTAGCGATGTTTATAAATACAAGATAGATTTTGGTCCAGGATACAGGATTTACTTTGGGCAGGACGGAACCGCTTTGATAATTTTACTTGCAGGGGGCACAAAGAAAACACAGAGCAAGGACATTGAAAAGGCAAAGGCGTTATGGCTGGAATATAAGGCCGGAAAGAGACAGGGAGGTTGATCATGGCACTTACCCGTGATTTTAAGGAAACTATAATGGAGCGCGCAGCACGCGATGAGAAATACCGCAAAGGATTGCTTGCCGAAGCGGTAAACGAAATGCTCGAAGGGAATCTTGACGTAGGGAAGGCAATGCTGCGTGATTACATCAACGCAACGATCACCTTCCCGATCCTTGCAAAAAAGCTTCATAAATCAAGCAAGAGTATCCATCGGATGTTGGGGTCCCGCGGAAATCCCCGTATGGACAGTATCATGGGTATCCTCAAGGTATTGCAGGATCAGGAAAAGATACGGCTCCATGCAAAATATTAAGTTATTACTGCAGCAAGAGAAGAAATAAGTAGAGGATCAAGGGACATCCTTTACATGTAGCAATGACAACATAAAAATGACCCACTGTGATCATCGAAAAATGACCCACCCTGTTTTAGTTAAAAAAATATATGCCCTTCATGCTGCGTCCCTTTTTGCCTGAGATTTTCTCTTCAGGCTTTCCTTCAGTCTGTAGCTGTCCCAGTTACACATGATGATGTGCGCCTTGTGGGTTAAGCGGTCGAGGAGCGCTGCCGTCAAGGTCGGATCCCCGAATAGCTTCGTCCAGTCGGCAAACCCAAGGTTCGTTGTTATGATCACGGAGGCCCTTTCGTACCTTTCCGCAAGGAGCTGGAAGAGCAGTTGCGACCCCTCCCGGGAGAAAGGGACGTACCCAAGCTCGTCGAGGATAAGAAGGCCGAACCGCGACATCTTCTGGATTATCCTGCCGACGGCACGTTCGCTGCGGGCCTCGATGAGTTCGTTGACAAGCCCCGCCCCGGTGGTGAAACGGGTGCGGACCCCCTGACGGCAGGCCTCGAGCCCTAAGGCCGTTGCCAGGTGGGACTTCTCCGTTCCCGTCTTCCCGACAAAAATGACATTCCTCTTTTCCTCAGTCTTCTCGTTAGCCACTTTCTCAGTTGCTCCTCTTTGTCATCGGGATGCAAGTCCGACCGGCAACTGACTCCCCCTCTTTCCACATCGTCCTTTATTGCTATAATTCTTCTACAGGCTGTTCTGAAAAGATCGTGATCGGATCGCGGCTCGATCTCATAATCCTTCATAAAGTCCCTTATATCGCCCGGCACCGATGTTCTATAATCCCTATTCTGGTTCAATGTTCTTCGTTGCCCCATACTATTTTACCCATTTCATGCTATGCACAAAATGGGTAAAATAGGAAACAATTCCTTCGATCTTCTTTTAAGAAAGTTATGTAACCTCTTAAAAAATACCCCCTTCTAATGTTATCCAAGTTCATTGCGAAGGCTCGCCTGTTAACGGGTCGTTGACGGGTTGGCTTTCATTGGGGTATAACGTAGCATGATTTACCTCGACTACAACGCCACGACGCCTATTGCTCCAGAAGTATTAGAGGCAATGATGCCGTATTTGACAAACGAATGGGGCAACCCATCGAGTACTTACAAGTTTGGCTCGAAGCTGAAAGGCATTATTGAAACAGCGAGGGCACAAGCAGCGGAGTTGAACAAATTATGTATATCTTTTTATTCAAAAGGAAGCCCCTTCTTTGCTCGGAACAAATGAAAATGTTATATGAGCAAGGTATTTAAAACCCATGCCTCTTTCTATGCCATTCCAGATAACTGTGTTCCGGCCAATACCTTGGATTGCTGGGCAGAAAAATACGACGGCCTTCAAAATCCGTGAGGCGTTGTCCCGGAACCCCATCTTCGATGAACTTCTCTCTATTTAGCAGCACCCGGCAATCATCGCTTATCGACCACAAACCATGATCAAACTGCCAGTGGGCATTCTTGCATAACGCCATTCCATTGCGGGGATCGTTATTGCGGGAATCACGGAACTCATGGATATGAGCCGCATCAACGATGCTGTCCATTTCAATAGTGGTCAGACGGTAACCCGTAAGGGCACACGTGTGTTTGTAAGCCAGAACAACCACCTCGATACGAAAACGGGCGTCACGACCTTTCTCAATGACTGCCTTATATACCTCCTTTTCTTCTCTAATCTCATGTTCCCTCGGCCTCATATGAAGCATGGCGCAAAGGGCTGCTCTTTCCTCGGGAAGGAAATACGGATCGGTATCAACGAGTACCCTGCGGGCCTGGTCGCGAAACTTTTGATCAGCAAGGCATTCGAAAAATCCGGGCGATAGCCTCACCTTAGCAGTAAGTTTCTTATCCGGTGACGGCTTACCGTCCGGCATCAAGGGTTGCCAGACGCCGGACGAACCGAGATGATGAAACGGTAATCGCACTTCGGGTGGCTGGGTGCGGCGGGCGGCCACAATGGACCAGTAAGCACTGAATCTAAAAGCAATGTCAGGAGAAAGGGCAATGCTTTGATCTTTTATCTCCCCTTTCTCTTGATTATAGTAATACCTCTATGGCTATTACTACAACTTAATTTGGTTGTATGAGTGTCCGGTTGAAACGGGGGCTACTCCAATTGGTGCTTAGGATTTCATGCTTGGTTTTTGCCATGAACTATGAGCCGCCTTTTGCGCTATCCGCTGTCCTTCTTCGACAGTATGGCGTACTCGAAGCCGTCGAGGAGCGCCATGAAGGAGGCCATGTTGATGTTGTCGGAGATCTCGGTCACGCTCCACACCTCATCGCCGTCTGTGAACACGATGGAGACCTCTACCTTCGCAGAGGTGCCTGACCTTGCGTCGTGCACCTTTGCAGAATAGTCTACGAGCTTGACCCCCTGGATCACGGGGAACATGGAGGAGAGGGATTTTTTCAATACATTTGCGAGGGCGTCAACGGGGCCTACGCCGGTAGCGGCCTCGTGCATCTCTTTGCCATCCGTCTTGAGGATGACCGTTGCCTCGGGCCGGAGGCCGTCGTCGATGAGCCTGTAGGTGCCCACTACCTTGAAGGGGCGCTTGTAGCCGCGCAGCGACCTCAGGATGTTCAGTCTCTTTGTTGCGTTCTTGATATTAAAAGGCCTTTTCACCGCTTCTTCTCCTCTTCGATGAGCAGCTTATAATCGATGCTGTCCACGAGCGCCCGCCAGCTTGCCTCGATGATGTTCTCCGATACGCCGACAGTATTCCATGTCCGCCTCCCGTCGCTGCTTTCGATGAGCACCCTCGTTGCCGCGCCTGTGCCGTCTTTGGTGGAGAGCACCCTGACCTTATAATCCACAAGGTCCATGCCTTTAAGCAGGGGATAAAATTTATGGAGGGCCTTCCGCAGGGCGTTGTCAAGGGCATTGACAGGGCCTTTTCCGAGGGCTGCCGTGTGCTCTATCCGGTCCCCGACCTTGACCAGGATCGTTGCCTCTGTCACGGGGTGCGCCTTCTCCTTTTTTTCGACGATGATCCTGAAGCCGATCAGCTCAAAGTAGTCCTTGTGGATCCCCAGCTTCTTCTTCATGAGAAGCTCGAGCGACCCTTCGGCGCCTTCGAACTGGTAGCCGTACATCTCAAGGTCCTTGATCTTTTTGACAACTTCCCGGGCGATCTTTTTATCTTTCCCCATATCGATATTGAATTCTTTTGCCTTGTAAAGTATGCTGCTTTCGCCGGACAGGTCTGAGATCAGCACGCGCTGGGCATTGCCGACCTGCTCAGGGGCTATATGCTCATATGTCTCGGGGTTCTTCCTGATGGCGCTCACATGGATGCCGCCCTTGTGCGCAAAGGCGCTCTCGCCCACATAAGGCCTGTGTTTATCGGGGATAGAATTTGCCATCTCATCGATAAAAAGGCTCAGGTCGCGGAGCTTTCTCAGGTGTTCTTTCGGTATGCCTTCGTGGCCCATTTTGAGGATAACGTTCGGTATGATGGAGCAGAGGTTCGCGTTGCCGCACCGCTCGCCGTAGCCGTTCACGGTCCCCTGGACGTTCTCGCACCCTGCCCTCACTGCCACCAGCGTGTTCGCCACTGCAAGCTCTGTGTCGTTGTGTGTGTGGATGCCGAGCTTTGCCTTCAGCGCCTTCCTGACGTCCGTCACCGTTTCGTATACCTCGTACGGCATGGATCCGCCGTTCGTGTCGCAAAGGACAATCGCGTCTGCTCCGGCATCGTGGGCGACGCCGAGCACCTTCATTGCATAATCCCGGTTCCTCTTATATCCGTCGAAAAAATGCTCGGCATCGAAAAATACATATTTTCCCTTTTTCTTGAGATGAGCGATCGTTTTTTCTATCATCCTCAGGTTCGCATCAAGGCCCACCTTCAGCGCATCCCTGACGTGGAGGTCCCAGCTTTTGCCGACGATCGTCACCCACCCGGTGTCGGCCTCCAGAACCGCCTTCATGATATCATCTTCTTCGGGACGGACATTGTGCTTGATGGTGCTGCTGAAGGCCACTATCTTCGATGTCTTAAGGCGTAGCCTTTTTACTTCTTTAAAATAACTGAGGTCTTTGGGATTGGACCCCGGCCATCCGCCTTCGATGAAGTGGATGCCGAATTCGTCGAGCCTCTCCGTGATCCTCAGCTTATCGTTGAGGGAAAAGGCTATATCCTCGGACTGGGCGCCATCCCGAAGAGTGGTGTCGTAAAACTCGACCCTCACTTCTCCTCCTCGACCGCCCCGGTATCAAGGCCGAACGCGGTATGAAGCGCGCGGACCGCAAGCTCCCCGTATTTTTTCTCAACGACGCAGGATATCTTGATCTCCGATGTGGTGATCGCCTCTATGTTGATCCCCTCCTTCGCAAGCACTGAGAACATCTTCGAAGCGACGCCTGCATGGGACCTCATGCCGAGCCCGACAATGGACACCTTGGCTATGTTCTCGTCAATAGCGACCTTTTCGGCGCCGACCTTGCCTGCCACCTCCTCCATAAGCTTATGTGCCTTCTTGCCGTCCGCATTGGCGACGGTAAAGGTGATATCGGTAAAGTTTTCGCGGCTTACGTTCTGGACAATGACATCGACGACGATCTGCGCGTCAGAAAGGGCCGTGAAGATATGCGACGCGATGCCGGGCTTATCGGGGACCTTGCTCACCGTGATCTTCGATTCGTTCTTGTTATATGTGACGCCTGTAACTTCCATTCTTTCCATATCGGCAACCTCCTTGCAAACGAGTGTTCCCTCACCGTCGGTGAAGGAAGATTTTACGAGAATAGGCACATTGTATCTTTTTGCGAACTCAACGGATCGTATCTGCAGCACCTTCGCTCCAAGGCTCGCCATCTCGAGCATCTCTTCAAAGGATATCCTGTCAAGCCTTCTGGCCTTTTCGCAGATATTCGGGTCCGCCGTGTATACTCCATCAACATCGGTATATATCTCGCACACATCCGCGTTCAGGGCTGCTGCGAGCGCAACGGCCGAGGTGTCCGATCCGCCCCGTCCCAGCGTTGTGATATTGCCCTTTTCATCAACGCCCTGAAAGCCTGGAACAACCACGACTTTCCCTTTGTTAAGCGCGGAGACGATCAGGTCCTGCTCAATGCGGGAGATCCTCGCCTTTGTGTGGCTTGAATCAGTTATGATCCTTGCCTGGTGTCCCAGGAGGGACATGGCGTCGCAGAGCATGTTTTTGAGCGTTATCGCGAGCAGCGCCGACACCACCTGCTCACCCGTCGAGACAAGGACGTCAAGCTCCCTCTCGTCGGGAAATTTACAGATGCTGTGCGCCAGGTTAAGCAGCCTGTCCGTCTCTCCTGCCATGGCAGAGACCACAATAACGAGGTCGTTATCCTCCTCTCTGTAGCGTATGATCCTCTTCGCAATGCTGGCTATCCGCTCGAGATCCGCCACTGAAGTTCCTCCGTATTTCTGCACAATAAGCATTGTCTACCTCCGTATATAAAAATCGGTATTGGCTGTCAGCGATCGGCCCGCTGCCTTTTGACCGCCGGCAGCTCACGTTTTTGTAATGGTTATCCTTCTCTCTCCTTCACTGACGGCGTCTATGTACACCTTGACTGCGCCGTTCCACCAGGCACCCCTTTCCGCCCATTCGACGGCTACGATGCCTTCCTCAAGATACTCTTCAATGTTGAGGCTCTCAATATCATACCCCTCAAGCCTGTAGAGGTCAACATGACAAAGGGTAAGGTCGCCTTCATAGACATTCATGATAGTAAAGGAAGGGCTTGCCACATACTGCCAGTCCTGTATGCCAAGGCCCCGCGCGATGCCCTTGACAAGCTGGGTTTTGCCTGTGCCGAGCTCGCCGTAAATGGCATAGAGGTCGCCCCGCTTCGCTTCTTTTCCTATGCGTTCGCCTATATCCCATGTCTCAGAGGGACTTTTCGATATATACTCTGTCCTTTCCATCCCTGATTTCCTGAACGGCCTTTCCTACTCCGGCGAGGAGGTCGCAGGCGAGCATGTCGATATCAACGCCGTTCCCGGCCCACGCGTCAGCGATATAGCCATGGATGTATGCGGCCAATATCGATGCTTCGGCAAGCGAATAGCCCTGTGCGATAAAACCTCCGATGAACCCTGTCAGTATGTCGCCGCTCCCGCCTTTCGCAAGGGCGGGGTTCCCCGTAGGGTTAATAATGATCTCTCCGCCGGGGCTGAAGAGGATGCTCCGCGCCCCTTTCAGGAGGAGGTGGACGCCGTATCTTTCCGTAAAAGACCTCCCTGCCCCTATCCTGTCGGCATTGATTGCCTGCGGCGCAACGCCCATGATGCGAGCCAGTTCGCCGGGGTGGGGCGTAAATACAGCCCCGTGCTTCGAGGTCCTGATCATACCAGGGCTGCCCTGGAATGCGTTGATCCCGTCGGCATCGATCACAAAAGGCTTCTTCACGTTCCTGTTCAGCTTCCTCACGAGTTCCATTGTTTCCCTGTCCTGCGAAAGCCCCGGCCCCATAACGACAACATCTTTATCCTCAATAAAATCCACGATCTCTTTGTATGCTGAGAGAGGCAGGCAGCCTTTCTCTTTATCCTTCACCGGGTACGTCATCACTTCCGTCAGCTTAGCCTCCATAATGCCGTTCAAGCTCTCCGGAATAATAAGCGTAACAAGGCCTGCCCCTACCTTCAGCGCAGCCAGTGAAGCCATATGGGCGGCGCCGGTCTTGCCTGTCGACCCGGCGATCACCACGACATGGCCGAAGGTCCCTTTGTGGGACCATGGTAGCCTTTCCCGCATGAACCCGCGCAGGAGTTCGCCGTCTGCAACGATGCCGTCGATGCCGATCGTATCTTCGATGAACGCCGGAATAGAGATATCGATGACCGTCAGCTTGCCGGAATGGTAAGCGCCAGGATAAAGCACCTGCCCCAGTTTCGGATACCCGTAGGTAAACGTGTGGGTCGCCCGTACCGCTTCGCCGAGCGGCTGCCCCGTCTTTCCATCAATGCCCGAGGGGATATCGACGGAGACAACGGGCCTCCCGGAGCCGTTCATCGCTTCAATGGCAAGCTTTTCCTTTCCTGAAGTTTCCTTCGAAAGCCCTGTGCCGAAGATAGCATCCACCAGGATATCGGCCTCCTTTATGCCCCTTTTCAGCGCGTCGATATCATTTGTACACTCAACGACCTCTCCGCCGATCGATGCGTAGAGCTCCATATTGAGCGCGGCGTCGCCTTTCAGCTCACCTCTTTTGCCAATAAGAAAAACTGTTGTCCGGAAGCCATCTCGCAGGGCATATCTCGATATGACAAACCCGTCGCCCCCGTTATTCCCCCGGCCGCAAATGATGGCAATGGCCCCGGCGTTCTGCAGATAGCGCTCCTTCATGAGCCTGTATGTATTTCGGCCTGCGTTCTCCATGAGCACCGCGGAAGGGATCCCCCATGTCTTTATGGAATATTCATCGTACTTCGCCATCCTCTTTGGTGAGAGTATCTTCATGGCCACCTCCTGCCTTGTAGACATGTGGACGCGCAGAGGCATAGACGCGATAATGCGCAACAAACAATGACACAACAACGAAGTGCATATTCTCTTTCACGCGTGTGCGCATTCACCGGTTCTTTCATGGAATCACCACCACGGAAACGGCATATGCCCTTTCATGGGAAATGCTTACCCCGCGGTAAAGTGTATCCTTATAGCAGATATGGGGCCGCGCGTCAACCTGTGATATTTCTATCTCTTTCCATGGCAGCCGCCTTCCCATGGCCTTCATAAAGGCCTCTTTTGCCGCAAACCGTCCGGCGAGAGATTCCTGCACCCTTCTTTTCCCTTGCGCGTACCGGATCTCTTCACCGGTAAATACCTTGTTGAGGAACCGCTCGCCGTACCTCTCCATTATATCCGCTATCCGCGCTATATCAACAATATCAATACCGACCACATTCAACCCCGTTAAAAAATAATAACCAATAACCAAACATCAATCACCAATAAACATCCAATTACCAATAACCGAATACCCAAACAAAAAAATAATACCGGAAGGCTTTTGTTTGGTTATTGAATAGTGGGTATTGGTGATTAATTGGAGCTTGGTTATTGGTGTTTGGTTATTCATTACAATATTAACTTCTTTCTACTTGTTTCCATTGCTCTCAGCTTATCAACGCGATCATGTCCCGTATTGCCAGGTCAAGGCCCACAAAAACGGCTCGCGCGATGATGCTGTGGCCTATGCTCAATTCATCGATCTCCGGTATGACGGCGATCTCCCTCACATTGTGATAATGCAGGCCATGGCCGGCATTCACGCCGAGGCCCAATTCCTTTCCCTTCACGGCGGAACGGATAACCTTTTTTAATTCTTCTTTGCGGGTTGCCTCTGTCCTGGCATCGCTGTATGCGCCGGTGTGGATCTCGATCATATCGGCGCCGGCCTTATGCGCCGCCATGATCTGCGCGTCCCCGGGGTCAATAAAAAGGCTTACCCTGATCCCCTTCTCCCGGATCCTTGGTATGGCCTTTTTCAGCCTGTCATGGAACCTGACGACATCGAGGCCGCCTTCTGTCGTCAGCTCTTTCCTCTTTTCAGGTACAAGGGTCACCATATCTGGCTGAAGGCCCCTGGCGATATCGATCATTTCATCTGTGGCCGCCATTTCGAGGTTGAGCTTTGTCGTCACAACCTCCCGCAGCAGCTTCACGTCCCGGTCATTAATGTGGCGCCTGTCTTCCCTCAGGTGTACGATAATGCCTGTCGCCCCCGCCATCTCCACGATCCCGGCGGCGTAGACAGGATCAGGATAGTGGGCGCCGCGGGCCTCCCGCAACGTTGCAACGTGGTCTATGTTCACCATAAGTTCCGGCATATCATTCCTCCATACATTTTCTGTATCCCTTCCGTTTCGGGGACTTTTCTTCAGCCTTATCTATTTCTTAAAATGACCTTCTCAAAATGACCTTTACGGTATTCGGCCTCAATCTCTTTACGATCATATCCTTCGGGTTCAGCGCTATCAAAATTTCTTCCTCATCTTCCTGAAAATTTCCATCCGCCGCCTGCGTTTCTATTACGTTCTTGCCCGCCAGGGAGCTTTTTGCTCCTTCTGCGACAACATAGGCGGGGCTCCAGGATTTTACGGTGTATTGGCCGATCCACTTCTTATCCAGCCTTACAACGGTCTTCAGCCTCTTTTCTATAACAGGGTCTATTGCGACGGTTATTGAATCAGGCTTGACCCGCTCTACCTCAACCCCCTTCGGTACCTGAATATTTTCTTTGAGCAGGTTAAACGTATGCCTGCCCTCCTTGAGGCCCGACAGGTCGACGTAGACATTTATATCCCGTGCCTTCATGTTCTTCAGCGTTGATACGGGACCATTGATAGTGACGAGAACGTCTTCGCTGTCTATGGAGGTCACCATGTACGCCTCCCCCGGACTGTTCCTGGATATGGGCACGCTGACGCTCATCTTTGACTCGCCGACGTATGAGATCACAAACCACAGCAGGACGGCAAGGACAAGCGAAAGCAGCTTGAGCTTCATATCGTTCAGTATGTATTTTCTCAACACTCCCATAAATATCCTAAAACAAAACTTCCGTCAGGCGCGAATCGTAAGTCGTAAGGGGTAAAATCGCCGAATGCCCAATGCTTTACGCCTCACGTTCTACTATAAGCTCTCAGCTTTTATCACGCCAGTGCGTCCTTTAGCGTCTTTTTCAATACGTCGGAGTTCACCTTCGTAAAGAATTCACCCTTATAGGCGTACGAAATCGTGCCATGTTCTTCTGAGACCACAACGGCAAGGGCATCCGTTACCTCTGTGATCCCGATTGCCGCCCTGTGCCTCGTCCCCAGGCTTTTATCAAGGTCCTCATCGGTGGTAAGGGGCAGGACACAGCCGGCGGCCCTGATCCTCCCCTCGCGGATGATCATCGCGCCGTCATGGAGCGGGGACACAGCCTGGAATATGCTGACGATCAGCTCGGTATTCACCTCCGCGTCCAGCCGGATTCCTATCTCCATAAACTCTTCGAGCCCTACCTCGCGCTCTATCACTATCAGCGCCCCGTTCTTTCTTTTCCCCATGACAGTACAGGCATTCGTCAATTCGTCATAGAAAAGGGTTTCCTGCACATAGGTGATCTTTTTGAAAAAAGGGCTTCTGCCGAGCGCTACCAGCACCCTTCTGATATCGCTCTGAAAAATGACGACAATGACAAGTATTATGGAGCCGACGAAGCTGTTGAAGATCCAGCTCAAGGTAAAAAGCTCGAGCGTTTTTGCAAGATAAAAAACAAAAAGGACTATAATGAAGCCCACAATGAGCTGGATCGCCCTTGTTCCCTTGATCAGCAGAAAGGTTTTGTAGACGATAAAAGCAACTACGAGAATATCTAAGATATCCTGCCAGCGAAAATGGGCAATCATGATCCTCTCACCGCGTGAACAAGGTTAAGCACCCTGTGAGCTCTTTCCACATCATGAACCCGCACAATATCAGCGCCGTTCCAAAGGGAGATCGCGATGCTTGCGAGCGTCCCGTCGATCCTTTCTTCCATCGTAGCTTCGGTAACCGTTCCGATGAAGCTCTTCATTGAAGCGCCTGCAAGGACCGGCCTCCCCATATCCTTAAACGTGCCAAGCATCTTCAGTATCTTCAGGTTATCCTCAACCCTTTTTCCAAAACCGATCCCCGGATCAAGGATAATGTCGTCCTCCTTGATTCCGTGGTCTTTCGCGAACCGGACCCGCCCGACAAAAAAATCCTTTATCTCCGATATCACATCATCGTAAAAGGGCGCTTCCTGCATGTTCCCGGGGGTCCCCTTGATGTGCACGATCACCACATAGGCGCCAAGATCGCCCACCGTGCCGGCCATGTCGCGATCAAAGGTTAAACCGCTTATGTCGTTTATCATGTCGGCCCCTGCGTCGTGTGCTGCTCTGGCGGTTTTTGCTTTGTAAGTATCTACCGAAATAAGGATGTCCGATCGGGCCCGTATTCCGCTGATGACGGGGAGGACCCTTTTCAGCTCTTCATCGGCAGGAACAGGCTCTGAATATGGCCTTGTTGATTCTCCACCCACATCTATGATATCCGCTCCCTCTTCAACCATCCTCAGGGCATGCTCTACGGCTTTATCGACGTCAAAAAATCTGCCTCCATCAAAAAAGGAATCCGGCGTTACGTTGAGGACTCCCATTATCAGCGGCTTATCTTTACATCGCAGCTCCCTTTTCATCAATGCTTTCCCTGATAATGACATCGATCTCCTGGCCGTCCAGGGCTTCTTTCTCCAAAAGCTTGCCTGCTATGCCATGGAGGGCGTTCATGCTTCCGGAGAGCAACCCCCTTGCCCTTTCATAACAGCCCTGGACCATGCTATGCAGCTCTTTATCGATCTCCTGGGCGGTACTTTCGCTGAAATCCCTCTGTCTTCCTATCTCTTTGCCGAGGAATATGTGCTCCTCGTTCTTTCCGTAGTTCAAAGGCCCGAGGCGCTCGCTCATCCCCCACTCGCATACCATCTTCCTCGCGATCGCTGTCGCCCTCTCGATGTCGTTTCCTGCGCCTGTCGTTGAGTGGTTCAGGACAATTTCTTCCGCGGCCCTTCCGCCAAGCAGGATGGTTATGTTGTTGAGGAGATACTCTTTCGAATAGGTATGCCGTTCATCTATGGGGAGCTGCTGGGTGATCCCAAGGGCCCTGCCCCGGGGAATGATGGTGACCTTATGGATAGGGTCAGATCCCGGGATCATCTTTGCCACAAGGGCGTGGCCCGCCTCGTGGTATGCGGCGTTCTTCCTTTCCTCAAAAGGTATGATCATGCTCCTTCGCTCAACGCCCATGAGGACCTTGTCCTTGGCGTGCTCAAAATCGTCGTTCTCGATGGATTTCTTCGCCCTCCTGGCGGCAATGAGGGCTGCTTCGTTGACGAGGTTCTCAAGGTCTGCGCCCGAAAAGCCCGGGGTCCCTCTCGCAATTATCGATAGGTCTACGTCGTCTGAGACGACCGTTTTTCTTGTATGGACCTTCAGGATCTCCTCCCTGCCCTTCACGTCCGGCGTGGAGACAACGATCTGCCTGTCAAACCTTCCCGGCCTTAAAAGCGCCGGATCCAGAACGTCCGGCCTGTTCGTCGCGGACATGACGATAACCCCTTCGTTCGATTCGAACCCATCCATTTCGACGAGGAGCTGGTTGAGCGTCTGCTCCCTCTCGTCGTGTCCTCCGCCGAGCCCGGCGCCCCTGTGCCTCCCGACAGCGTCTATCTCGTCGATAAAAATAATGCAGGGCGCATTCTTTTTCCCCTGGTTGAAAAGATCCCGTACGCGTGAAGCGCCTACGCCTACAAACATCTCAACAAAATCTGACCCGCTTATGCTGAAAAAGGGCACATTTGCCTCGCCGGCTATTGCCCGCGCCAGCAATGTCTTTCCTGTTCCCGGAGGGCCCACGAGGAGAACGCCCTTGGGGATCCTTCCGCCGAGCTTTGTAAACTTCTTCGGGTCAACCAAAAAATCTATGACCTCCTGCAGCTCCTCTTTCGCTTCATCGATCCCGGCTACGTCATGAAAGGTTACCTTATTTTCCTTGCCGGTAAAAAGCCTTGCCTTGCTCTTTCCGAAGGCCATCGCCTTGCCGCCGCCGGCCTGCATCTGCCTCATGAAAAATATCCACACCCCGATGAGAAGCAGCATCGGCAGCCACGATACGAATATGGACTGCCAGAAGCCTGATTCCTCATCGGGTTTTGCGGTAATGCGGACGCTGTAATCGCGCAGCACTTTCATGAGCTCCTGGTCTTCAGGGGCATAGCTCCTGAATTCTTTGCCGTCTTTGTACGTGCCGATGATGTTCCTGCCCTGGATGGTAACAGAAGAGACCTTGTTTGCCTTGACCGCATCTATAAAATCGCTGTAGACCACGCTGTCAAGGATCTTTTTCGGCTTGTAGTAGACGTTGAAGATAAAAAGACCCAAAAGGACGACGAGGAGCCATACGAAGATGTTCCTGTTCATTGAATTTGGATTGGTTGTTTTCTGCACACATCCTATTTACCATAGAATCCCCTTAATTATCAATCATTTTTAGCAGATAAGCCGAAAGGGCGGTCAATAGTATATAGTATATAGTATATCGAGAACAAAGCAGCTCATAGCGAATATCGATACTCGACGCTGATGGCTGTGTGCTGATAGCTGGCGGCTTTCTGCCTTTCTGCCTCTTACCTTTCTTTTTGTTGCTTTGAGGCAGCGATTATGCGATAAAAGAACAAGGTTGGGCCCTCTTGAACGCGATGAAAGACACGGCTGAAAAACCAAGGCAGATCCTGGGCCTGATAGGCTCTCCCCGCAGGCTTGGCAATTCCGAGCTTATAACGAAGGAGATCTCCCGGCACATAACGGGCCCCCACACGCTGAGGCTTGTCCGCCTGCCCTCTTTAAACATACTTCCCTGCAAGGCCTGCTACGGCTGCATCATGGACAACCCGTGCCCGCAACAGGACGATATGGGCCTCATCCTTGAAGAGCTTGTCCGGGCCGATGCGGTCATCGTGGCTTCGCCGGTCTATTTCCTCGGCGCCAACGCAATATTCAAAAAGATACTTGACAGGGGCTTTCTCTTCTTCGATATCCTGCAAAGGGTCTACAAAAAACCGTCGGTACTCGTAAACCTCTACGGGATGAAAGGAAGGATCGGGGCAGCCCCGCATACCCTTTTGGCCTTTGCGTCATTTCTCGGGCTTGATGTAAAGGCAAGCGTCGACATCCATGCGGCTTTGCCCGGGGAGGTGATTATGAACCCGCGCAATATAAGCGTTGCCGGGCGTTTGGGGAAAATGCTCTTCTCAAAGAAAAAGGCCGGGGCCGGGGCCGGTTGCCCTTTCTGTGGGTGCGAGTTCGTCCGGATGAAAAGGCATACATTCATCTGTACGCTCTGTCATGGGGAGTTCTCAATCGACAAAGATGGCGTCCGTGCCAGAATAAAGGAGGGCGACATCTTCGGCACACCGGAACACAGGCTTCTTCACAAGGAGTGGCTGAAGGGGATGAAAGACAGGTTCTTCGATTCAAGAAAGGAGATCCTTCGGGCAGCTTTGCAGTATAAAGATGTGGGGGAATGGATCGTCCCGTAGTCATTAAGCACGAAATTCTAAGCACCAAATCCTAAACAATATCAAAATTCAAATATCAAATGTTCGAAGCGAAGATATGTAAAAATGTTTTGAATTTTGAACATTCGAATTTGTTTAGGATTTCGAAATTAGTATTTCGTGCTTGGCTTTGCTATGAGCTATCAGCCATGAACTATGAGCTGCTTTACTGTTATGCAGTATATTCCCTTATGTCCGCTTCGTAGCCCAGTGTCTTTAATGCGGCCATGAGGCTTGTTACATCATCGGCGTCAAGATGGAGAACAAGATCGTTTCTGTGCGGATCAGGGGGCAGCCAGAAGGTCTTGACCTTAAGCCCCGCCTTGTTCACCTGTTCTATAACCTTATGGTGGTCTTCCCTGTCGCCTGCTCCGTAAACAATGATCCTTTTTCCTTTTTCGCCGATGCCCAGTAAAGGATTAAGAATTTTATAAAAGACGTCGTTGGTGGTGACAATGCCGATAACCTTGCCGTTTTCCACGACAGGAAGGCACCCTACCCTGTTTTTCTGCGCTAACGCAACAGCCTTTTCAACGGTCTTATCGGGCGTGATCGTGACAACGTTTGTTTTCATGATCTCTTTCACCGTCAGCTTCGACATAAGATAGAAAAGCTGACGCTGGTTAAAGGGGGTCGTCGACGAAGGGCTCGCCTTGAGCAGGTCATCTTTCGTTACGAGCCCGACAAGCTTTCCCTTATCAAGGACAGGGAGCCTGCCTATTTTGTGAGACTCCATGATGCGTTCCGCGTCGAGGACATAGGTGTCAGCCGGGATCGTGATCACGTTGTATATCATTATGTCTTTTACAAGCATATCTTTCCTCTCTGTAATATAAATTTATTTAATATTCTCGGATTTTTTGATGGTGCTGTCAAGACCCTTTATGCCCATCGCCCCGGATCACAGCTTACTGATAGTCTTTGAAGCCTTTCTCAACCTCTTCGGAAGCCTCCTGGGGTTTCCCTTCTTTGCCCCCTGCCTCATGCTCCCGCCACAATCTTCGTCTTTGCCTCCCCAGGGCTCAGCAGCCATCATCTCCCGCAGGCGGCCCGGCGTGACAAAGGGGATGTCATGCCTCTTTGCCTCATCGATAATGGCCCTGTCTGAGCTGACCACTGCAATGCCAGCCCTTTTTGACCTGATGATCTCAATTATCACGTCGTCTGCCGTCTCCCCTTCCCTTGAATATACAACATCGACCCCCTTGAAGTCCTCTCTCTGGCGCCCCGGGGAAAAGCTGTTGTACGCATCAAAAACCACGGTTATCTTTCCGCCGCGGCGTTTTTTGTATCCCGCCAGCTTTTCCAGTAAAGACCTCCGCAGGCCTTCAAGGTCGGCGCCTCCGTGAATCCCGGTGTTCCCCGTTCTGCTTATATAGTTGTATCCGTCGATGACGATATGGATCATGGAATTAACTCGTGGCTCATAGTTGATAACTCACAGCATAGCATAACTAATCAATCACCAAACACCAATAACCAAGCTCCAATTAATCACCAATACCCAATATTCAATAACCAAACAAAAACTTGCCGGTATTGTTTCCCGTTTGGGTATTCGGTCATTGGTTATTGGGTATTCATTGGTGATTGATGTTTGGTGATTGGTTATTCAATAAATCTGCTCCCCGCTGATGACTCATTCTTCCTTCAATGCCTCATCCCGGCAGTACTCCCTCATCACCTTATCGAGGACTCCGTTGATAAAGACCCTGGAGTCTTCATTCCCGTATTTCTTGCCAAGCTCTATGGCCTCATCAATAGAGACCTTCGGCGGCACATCGGGGACAAAGAGCATCTCGTAGATGCCGACCCTCAGGATATTTTTGTCCACGTAGGTTATCCTGTCAAGCCTCCAGTGTTCGCAGGAAGCGGCGATCTTTGTATCGATCATATCCTGATGCTGCTTTATTCCAGACAGCAACCGGCGGGCATAATCTATGATGTCCTGCTGATAGGGGAAGATCTCACAGTATTTATTCAGGGCCGATTCGGAGTCATCATTGTTCGTTTCTCCCTGATAGAGCATCCGTAATGCTAATTCTCTCGCTTTCCGCCTTCGCACAAGTTGTTTTCCTTCAGAAGGTTGACCATTTCTATGACCGAAATTGCAGCGTCGTAGCCCTTGTTGCCGGACTTTGTCCCGGCCCTTTCTATTGCCTGCTCAATGTTCTCGCTGGTGATGATGCCGAAAGCGATAGGCTTTTCGATCTCGAGGGATGCCTGAGCGATGCCTTTAGTGACCTCTGAGGCAATATAGTGAAAGTGCGGCGTGGCGCCTTTGATGACAGTCCCCAGACAGATAACCCCGTCAATCTCCTTTTTCCCGGCAAGGAGCTTTGCGACGAGCGGTATCTCGAATGCGCCGGGGACCTTGTAGATCATAACCTGTTTTTCGTCAGCACCGTGCCTCTTCAATGCATCCAGCGCGCCTTCAAGAAGCCTGTCGGTAATAAAGCTGTTGAACCTGCTTACTACGATTGCAAACCTGAGCCCCTTTGCATTAAGTTTTCCTTCACGTACCATATGCGCTCCTCATACGTTATTGAGAATATGGCCAAGCTTTTTCTGCTTGGTCTTAAGGTAGGCTATGTTGTCTTTCGTTGGCTCCATCTCAAGCGACGTGCGCTCAAGGATCTGGAGGCCATACCCTTCAAGCCCTTTGATCTTCTTGGGATTGTTTGTGAGCAGCCTCATCTTTCTCACCCCGAGGTCGTTTAAGATCTGGGCGCCGATACCATAATCCCTGAGGTCAGGGGAAAAACCAAGGGCGATGTTTGCCTCCACGGTATCGTGGCCATGGTCCTGAAGGTTGTATGCCTTCAGCTTGTTCAACAATCCTATGCCTCTTCCTTCCTGCCTCATGTAAAGAAAAACACCCTTTTTCTCTTTCTCTATCATCTTCAGCGCCGCGTGAAGCTGTTCGCCGCAGTCACACCGCAATGAGCCCAGCACGTCGCCGGTAAAACATTCCGAATGGACCCTGACAAGGACAACATCATCAGGCATTATATCCCCTTTCACCAGGGCAAGGTGCGTCTCCTTATCGATATCGTTCTCGTACCCTATAAGCTTGAACTCGCCGCCGTAGCGCGTGGGAATCCTCGTTTCCGTAACCCTTCGGACGAGTTTTTCGTTCTTCATCTTATATTTGATAAGATCTGCAATGCTCACGATCTTGAGCCCGTGGCGCTCTGCAAAGATCTCGAGGTCGGGAAGCCTCGCCATCGTACCATCCTCGTTCATAATCTCGCAGATAACTCCCGCCGGCTTCAGCCCTGCAAGCCTTGCCATATCCACCGATGCCTCGGTGTGGCCGACCCTTACCAGCACACCGCCGTTCCTTGCCATAAGCGGGAATATGTGGCCGGGTTTTGCAATATCATCAGCGGTAGATGTATCGTCGATGGCAACCTGGACCGTTCTCGCCCTGTCATGGGCAGAGATCCCCGTCGTTACCCCGTGTTTTGCCTCTATGGAGACGGTAAATGCCGTATTGTACGGAGATGTATTCTTATCAACCATCAGGGGCAGATCCAGCTCCTTCACCCTTTCTTCTGTCAAAGAAAGGCAGATCAGGCCGCAGGCATACCGCGCCATGAACGTTATAGCCTCAGGGGTAACCTTCTCTGCGGCGATCATTACATCGCCTTCGTTTTCCCTGTCCTCGTCATCGACGATGATCACCATTTTGCCTTTGCGGATATCGCGAAGCACGTCTTCGATCTTTGATATTGCCATTATCTATCCCCTTTTATATATCCATGATCAGCAAGGAAGCTCAGGTCTATTTCCTTCTGTTTGTTCCTGACCAGAAAGCTTTCAACGTATCTGCCGATAATATCGGTCTCTATGTTTACTCTGTCCCGCAGGTTCTTTTCGCCTATGGTGGTTCTGGATGCAGTATATGGAATTATGTTAACTGTAAATGTATTACCATGTTGCTCATTGACTGTCAAGCTTATTCCATCGATCGCCACAGAGCCCTTTTGCACGAAATACCTTGATATATCAAGGGGTATCTCGACGCTGAACTGCCTTGAATCGCCTGCCTGCTTTATATCCGTGATCGTTCCGATCGCGTCGACATGACCGGTTACAATGTGGCCTCCGAACCTTCCCCCGACGCCCATTGCACGTTCAATATTGACCCGCTGTGACACCTTTGTTTCCCTCAGGGTAGTCCTGCTCAGCGTCTCGAGGGACGCGTCGGCGCTGAAAACCCCCTTGCCTGTCTTCGTGACCGTCAGGCATACGCCGTTGACGGAGATGCTGTCGCCTTCCCTGATGTCAAAAGGCGTGATGCTCGTTTTGACGGCAAACTCCCATTTTCCGCCCATCTTGTTTATGCCGGTGATCGTTCCGATGTCTTCAATGATTCCTGTGAACATATCCTTCTATACAGATGTCCTCTTTGAACCTTTTGATGGTCTTTACATCGATCCTGTATGCATCCTTCAGGAAATCGATGCCCTTGCCGCCGACGAGGTTGAGGGCGTTCTTGCCCCCGATAATGATAGGGGCATAAAAAAGAACCACCTTATCCACCAGGTCTTCCTTGAGCAGCGCGCTGTGGACCTCCCCGCCGCCTTCCACAAAGACGCTTACGATCCCTCTTTTGTAGAGATCCTGGCATACGTGCTTTAGCGAGGTCCGGCCGTTCCCGTCATGAGGGATCCTGACAACCTCTATCCCCATGGACACCAGTTTTGCCTCCCTGTCTGCCCTGGAATCCTCCGAGGTAAAGACCAGCGTCTTGTACTTGCCTGATGTCTTCACAATATCACAGGCAAGGGGTATCCTGAGCTTCGAGTCAAGGATGATCCTTGTGGGGTACTTTTTCGGCCTTATGACCTTTGGAACCAGCAACGGATTGTCCGTTATAACCGTATTGATCCCTATCAGGATACCATCCATGACAGACCGCAGCCTGTTGGCGTACTTCCTTGATTCTTCATTCGATATCCATTTTGAATCACAGGTCTTGGTAGCAATCTTTCCATCAAGGCTTACTGCCGCCTTCATGATGAAGAAAGGCCTTTTCTTTTCCATATAGACGACGAAGGCCTCGTTGAGCCTTCTTGCCTCTTCGTCAAGGACGCCCACCTTTACCTCGATGCCGGCCTTCCGCAAGGCCTCTATGCCCCTGCCGTTCACTTTGGGGTTGGGGTCAACCATGGAAACGACTACCCGTTTGATGCCTGCCTGGATTATTGCATCCGTGCAGGGAGGTGTTTTCCCCTGATGTACGCAGGGTTCCAGGTTTATGTAAAGGGTAGACCCCCGCGCCTCCCCCTGCGCGTCGTTGATAGCAACGATCTCAGCATGGGCCTGGCCGGCCTTTTTATGGTAACCCCTGCCTACAACCTCTTTGCCTTTTACAAGCACAGCGCCTACCATGGGGTTCGGCGATGTAGAGCCAAAACCTTTTCTTGCGAGAGCAAGCGCCATTCCTATGTACTGTTCTTCTTTCACGCTTCATCCTTTTTAAGGAGCAGGTCTTTCAGCTCTTCCATGAATTCGTTAATATCTTTGAACTGCCTGTATACAGACGCAAACCGGACATAGGCTATCTCATCAAGCTTCCTCAGTTCGTCCATGACCAGCTGGCCGATCTCAGTGGCCTTGATCTCTCTATCGCCCTTTTCCAGCAGGATATACTCGATCCTTGAAACGATCTTTTCTATATTCGTTATGCTGATCGGCCTTTTTTCACAGGCCTTGTTCAACCCGTTCAGGATCTTGGTCCTGTCAAAGACCTCCCGTCTGTCATCTTTTTTTATGACGAGCGGCAGCCCTTCCTCAAGCCTCTCCGCAGTAGTGAAGCGCTTCCCACACTTGAGGCACTCCCTGCGCCTTCGAATCGTGTCCATCTCTTTGCTCATCCTCGAATCAAGGACCTTGCTCTCAGGGTCATTGCAAAAAGGGCATTTCATGATAGTGGCTCATGGCTCATAGCTGATAGCTCATAGCTGAATATAATATAAAATTATGGAAGCGTTCATTGCTTTACACTCCGTATCTTCAACCGGGCACCGGGAGCTTTCTTCCTCCCAGGGTTCTCCTTGATGACTACCTTCTTCAGGACAATGCCGGATTCTTTGATCAGCTGCATGGAAAGATCGTCCGGGTAGCCGTCGAGATAGTGAACTGTTCTGATGCCTGCATTGATAACCATCTTCATGCAGATCGAGCATGGCAGGTGGGTTGAATAAAGCTGGGCGCCTTCAATGCTTACGCCGTGATATGCCGCCTGTATGATCGCATTCTGCTCCGCGTGGAGGCCCCTGCAGAGCTCGTGCCGCTCGCCGGAGGCGATCTTCAGCCGTTCACGCATGCATCCGAGGTCGATGCAGTGGCGCAGGCCTGTCGGCGCGCCATTGTATCCCGTGGCGAGAATCCTCTTGTTCTTCACGATGAGGGCGCCCACGCTCCTTCTTGTGCAGGTGGACCGCTTCGAAACAATGCTCGCAATCTCCATGAAATAAGAATCCCAGTCGGGACGGTGATTTTTCATATGTTAAAGATGCGGGAATAAAAAGGGAACCCGACGCAAAGCTCTCTGACCTTTTTCTTTATATCTTTTCGCAGCGGCCGCTCTCCAATGTTCCGCAGGACTGTATCGATGAGTTCAGCTATTATTTCCATCTCCCGCTCCTTCATCCCCCGGGTAGTAACTGCCGGGGTGCCGATCCGGATGCCGCTGGTCACATTGGGGCCTTTTGCGTCAAAGGGGATCAGGTTCTTGTTGATCATGATGCCGCTTTCTTCAAGGGCCTCCTGGGCCTCTTTGCCGGTCACATCCTTGCCGGTCAGGTCCACGAGAAAAAGGTGGTTGTCGGTCCCCCCGGAGACGATCCTGTATCCCAGGCCGTTCATGCGATCCGAAAGGTACCGGGCATTGGCTATGATCTGCCTCTGATATTCCCTGAATTCCCCGCTCATTGCCTTCTTCAGCGCAACCGCCTTTGCAGCGATAACGTGCATAAGGGGCCCGCCCTGGAGCCCTGGGAAGACCGCAGAATCGATGGCTTTTGCAAATTCCTTTGTACAGAGTATAAGCCCCCCGCGAGGCCCGCGGAGTGTCTTATGCGTCGTTGTTGTCACAAAGTGGGCATGCTCAACGGGGCTCGGATGACAGTCTGCAGCGATCAGGCCGGCAATGTGGGCGATATCGACCATGAGGTAGGCCCCTACCTCATCGGCGATCTCCCTGAACTTCCTGAAATCGATCACCCTCGAATAGGCGCTCGCCCCCGCGATTATCAGCTTCGGATGTTCTTTGCGGGCAATATCCCTGATCTCGCCATAATCGAGCATCTCGTCCCCCGCAGAAACATTGTACGAGACAGCGTTGTAGTATTTTCCTGAAAAGCTCGCCCTGGCGCCATGGGTAAGATGGCCGCCGTGGGCGATATTCATCCCGAGGATCGTGTCCCCGTAGTTGAGAACAGCATAAAACACAGCCATATTGGCGGCGGAACCCGAGTGGGGCTGAACGTTGGCATGTTCTGCCTTGAACAGCGCCTTCGCACGTTCGATCGCCATGCTCTCTATATCGTCAAGATACCTGCAGCCGCTGTAATACCTTTTTGAAGGATAGCCTTCGGCGTACTTATTCGTAAGAACGCACCCCTGCATGGCGAGGATGTCTTCATCGACATAGTTCTCAGAGGCTATAAGGACAAGGCTGTACTCTTCCCTTTCAAGCTCGCCCCTGACAAGTTCATAGATCTCCCTATCGCTTCCGTCTAACTTCATCATATCTTTAGATGACCTTTCTCCCAGTCGGAGATCTTGTCGATCCTTTTCTGGTGACGCCCGCCTTCAAAAGGGGTATCAAGCCAGGCACGGACGATCTCCTCCGCAAGCCCTTTTCCCGTGATCCTTCCTCCCAGCACAAGGATATTTGCATCGAGATGCTTCCTGCTCTGCATAGCAGTATAAAGGTCAAATACAAGGGCAGCCCGTATCCCTTTTACCTTGTTCGCCGTTACGCTCATCCCTATGCCGGTGCCGCAGACGAGGATCCCTTTCTCTGCCTTTCCTTCAGACACAAGCCTCGCTGCCTCAATGCCGAAATCAGGATAATCGACGGAGCTTTCGGTGTCAGTCCCGACGTCGACGATTATATCCTTCCGGGCCTCCAGTATCTTCTTAATATCTTCTTTTAATGCATACCCTGCGTGGTCGGAACCTATCGCTATCTTCAATCCTTGAACCTCTTGAACACCAGCGTTGAGTTCGTGCCCCCGAAGCCGAACGAATTTGAGAGCCCTACATCGATAATGTGGCTCCTGGCCGAATTGGGAACATAATCGAGGTCGCAATCAGGGTCGGGCGTCTCGTAATTTATCGTAGGCGGGCAGATATTGTCGCGCATGGCGAGGATAGTGAAGATCGCCTCGACCGCCCCTGCCGCGCCCAAAAGATGCCCTATCATCGACTTCGTGGAGCTCACCGGTATTGTATACGCCTTTTCTTTAAAGACCTCCTTGATGGCGATCGTCTCTGTCTGGTCATTGAGGTCTGTCGATGTGCCGTGGGCGTTGATATAATTGATCTCTCCGGGCGACACGGCGGCATCCCGCATTGCCATCCTCATGCAGCGTATAAAGCCTTCGCCGTCAGGACATGGGGCTGTTATATGGTATGCGTCGCCGTTATATCCATACCCTGCGACCTCCGCGTAGATCTTCGCCCCCCTCTTTTTCGCGTGCTCCAGCTCTTCCATGATAATAATGCCCGAGCCTTCGCCAACAACAAAACCGTCCCTGTCCTTGTCAAAAGGCCGGGATGCCTTGGCAGGTGCGTCGTTTCTTGTAGAAAGCGCCCTCATGGCGTTGAAGCCGCCGACTGTAAGGGGGGTCAGGTTCGCTTCAGTTCCTCCTGCCACCATCACGTCTGCGTCGCCGTACTGGATAACCCTCAAGGAGTCCCCGATGGAGTGCGCGCCCGTTGCGCAAGCGGTAACGATGCAGAGATTGGGACCCTTGATGCCGAACTGGATCGCTATATGTCCCGGCGCTTCATTTGCGATCAGCATGGGTATAAAAAACGGCGATATCCTTCCGGGCCCTCTTTCGAGAAGGATACTGTGATATTTTTCCAGCGTCGGCAGTCCGCCAAGGCCTGTGCCGACAATGACACCTACTCTTTCCGCATCCTCTTTGCCCATATCAAGGCCGGAGTCTTCCATGGCGATCTTCGCCGCAGTGAGGGCATACTGAATAAAAAGGTCCATCCTTTTTATCTCTTTTGGCGAGATATAATCTTCAGGCTTGAACTCCCTGACCTCTGCGGCAAATTTTGTTTCATGCTGTGAGGCATCAAATCTTGTAATCGGCCCCACGCCTGATTCCCCGCGCAGGATACGCTGCCATACATTTTCAATGCCCACACCGAGTGGTGTAACAAGCCCCACTCCCGTGACAACTACCCTCCGTTTCAACGTACCCACCTCTCTATTTTTTCTCAGTCATATGCTCTTCAATATACCGTATCGCATCCCCTACGGTCTCGATCTTCTCCGCGTCTTCGTCGGGGATCTCAATTCCATATTCATCTTCGAGTGCCATAATAAGCTCAACGATATCCAGTGAATCTGCCCCAAGGTCATCAATAAACTTCGCTTCAGGTATCACCTCAGATTCGCTGACCCCAAGTTGATCCACGATCATCTTTTTTACCTTTTCAGTGACTGTCATCAAACCACCTCCTGATTTTATTAAAAAAATTGCCATCGGCCTCCAGCGTCAATTCAACGATGCTGAATGCGTCATGATTATTACCTTATGCTCGCTGATTACATATATAAACCGCCGTTTACGTTTATCACCTCCCCTGTTATGTATGATCCATACCCCGAAATAAGGAAGTATGTCAGATATGCAATATCGGAAGGCTCTCCAAACCTTTTCAGGGGGATCGCCTTGAACATCTCTTCTTTTGTTTTATCATCCAGCGCGTCGGTCATTTTCGTCCTTATAAAGCCGGGGGCGATGGCGTTCGCCCGTATCCCCCGCTCGCCATACTCTCTGGCGATGCTTTTTGTGAAGCCGATGATGCCTGCCTTGCTGGCCGCGTAGTTCGCCTGTCCGGCGTTGCCCATGACCCCCGCTATGGACGAGATGCTGACGATGCTTCCACCGGTCTTCAGCATGTGCCTGATCACTGCCTTCGTGCAGCTGAACACGCCTTTCAGGTTGACCCTGATCACCCTGTCCCAGTCTTCTTCTTTCATCCTCAGCAGCAGCTTGTCGGACGTTATGCCCGCGTTGTTGACAAGGTTGCTGACCTTCCCCATCTCCTTCACTACTCCGTCAACGGCCTCTCCAACCGCCTGGACATCTGCGACGTCAACCCGGTAAAATTGGCATCTCCGCCCTTTGTCCCTGATGATGCCGGCAGTTTCATCGCCATCGATAATATCGAATAACGCTATATCGCCGCCCTTATCAGCCAGAAATTCCGCTATGGCCTTCCCAATGCCCTGGGCGCCTCCGGTCACTATGGTTACCGAATCTTTCATATTGTACAAATCCTAATTTCTAAGCACCAATCTCTAAACAATTTCAAATATCAAATGTCCAAAATATATAGATGCTGTTTTTGTTTTGAACTTTGAACATTCTGATTTGTTTAGGATTTAGATATTCGGATTCAGGATTTTTCGTCCTCCTTCTTCACAGTATGCCCTTGACCGCTTCTATATCTTCCAACGATTCCACATTGTAGCAGGGCACGCTCGGCTCTATTCTCTTGATAAGGTTGGCAAGGACCTTCTGGGGCCCGACCTCAAGAAAGACCTCTACCCCTTCGGCAACCATCCTCCTGACCGATGCCTCCCACAAGACCGGCGAGAACATCTGGCGATATAGCCTGTCGATAACGATGCCTCCGTCACCACTGGGCGTCGCATCGACATTAAATACGACGGGCACGCCTATGGCGCCCCGGCTGATCTTTGTGAGCTCCTCTTTCAGCTTCTCCGCAGCGTCCTTCATGAGCGGGCTATGGAAAGGTCCCGAGACGTTGAGAAAGATCGCCTTCTTATACCCGGTGCCCTTCAGCCTCTCAACGCCTTCTTTGAGGGCCTCGATGCTCCCCGAGAGGACCACCTGCTCGGCAGAGTTCAGGTTCGCCGGGACAGCTACGTAATCATCGTGGGATATCTCCTGAAGGACAGGCGCTATCTTCGCCATATCCGCGCCGATAAGAGCGACCATCCCTCCCTTGCCTTTCGGGCATGCCTCCTCCATGAGAAGGCCTCTCTTCCTTGTCATCCGCAGGGCATCCTCAAAGCTAAAGAAACCGCTCGCGCAGAGCGCCGTGTATTCTCCAAGGCTGTGCCCTGCGAGGAAGTACGGCGATATCCCCGTGGCCTTCCTGAGGGCCTGCCAGATAACGTAGCTGTTGAGAAGGAGCGACGGCTGCGTATTATACGTCTGCCTCAACTCATCTTCCGGGCCGTTGAAACAGAGCTCCGTTATAGGAAAACCGAGGGCCTTGTCCGCAACGGCGAAGTACCCTCTCACATCCTCAAGGGCATCGTACAGCTTTTTCCCCATTCCAACGTATTGCGAACCCTGGCCCGGGAAAACAACACCTGTTTTTTTCATCTATGCTCCCTGCCCGCAGCGCATTGTTTATATTACGACCTTCTCTTCGAGGCAGCTTCCTTTATAAGCTCAAGGGCAATAACATTCCTCTGGATCTGGTTTGTACCTTCATAGATCTGCAGTATCTTTGCATCTCTCATCATCTTTTCTACGGGGTATTCCTTCATGTACCCATATCCGCCAAAAACCTGCAAGGCATCGACGACCACTTTCATCGCCATGTCGCTCGGGAACACCTTGCTCATAGCAGAAACCTTCGAGAAATCCCTCGGGTTGCTGTCGATATATCTCGCCACGGCATAGACAAGTGCCCGGGCGGCCTCAACCTGCGTCGCCATATCCGCAAGCATATGCTGTATCGCCTGGAAAGAGACGATCTTTTTCTCGAACTGCTCCCTTTCCCTGGCGTAGTGTACTGCTGCATCGAGGGCGCCCTGTGCGACCCCCACTGCCTGAGCGCCTATGCCAGGCCTTGTCCTGTCAAAGGTTCTCATGGCAAGGATGAACCCCATCCCTTCTCTACCTATAACATTTTCAGAAGGAACTTTGCAATCCTGAAATACCAGTTCCCTTGTCGCAGATGCCCGTATCCCGAGTTTGTTTTCCTTTTTTCCAAAGGAAAAACCGTCCATGCCCTTTTCCACGATAAAGGCCGTTGCTCCCCTCCCGCCTTTTTTCCTGTCCGTCATGGCTATGACTGTGTATATCTCTGCCTCGCCGCCGTTCGTTATCCATTGCTTGGTGCCATTCAGTATGTAATCGCTGCCGGACTTTGCTGCCTCGGTCCTTATGCCCTGGGCATCGCTGCCGGCATTTGCCTCTGTCAATGCAAAAGCGCCGAGCCTTTTGCCGCTCGCTATCTCCGTCAGGTATTTCTTTTTCTGCGCCTCTGAACCGCCAAGCAAGATAGGGTAGGCGCCCAGGAGGCTTGCAGCATAGCTGACAGATATGCCGAGGCAGGCCGCGCTCAATTCTTCCACGACGATACAGTTTTCGAAGCTGCCGCCGCCCATTCCGCCGTATTCTTCCGGGATGCTGACACCAAAGAGCCCCGTTTCGGCGCATGTCTTCATGACAGCCCAGGGGAACGCCCCTGTCTCGTCAAGCTCGGCCCTTACGGGGACCACCTTTTCCTCCGCGATCCTCCTGGCCAGCGCCTGGATATTCTTTTGCTCTTCTGTCAGAAAATAATCCATATCATTCTTTCTCCTTTATCCTCTATCCTTTATCCTCTATCCTTTATCCTCTATCCTTTATCCTTTGTATTGGTCGGTAACTTGCCAGAGCGTTTCTTTGATCGATTCGTTCAGCCCGTTCTCCACGAATCTCTTTGCAAGCAAAACGGCATTCCGTATAGCCTTTTCATCCGACTTGCCGTGGCATATAATGCACACCCCGTCGACACCCAGAAGCGGGGCGCCGCCGTATTCCGAAGGGTCCATCTTGCCCTTAAGCTCGTCAAAGACCTCTTTCATCAGAAGGTGCCCCATCCTTGCCTTCAGATTTTTCTTGATGGCGTCCTTGAAAAACACCATCAATGATTCTGCCACCCCTTCAGTGATCTTAAGGGCAACGTTCCCCACAAAGCCGTCGCTTACCACAACGTCTGCCCTGCCGTTGTGCATGTCGGTGCCCTCAACGTATCCGATATAGTTGAGGTCAAGGCCCTTTATCAGCGCGTGCGCCTCCCGCGTCAGCTCATTTCCCTTCGTCTCTTCCTCGCCGTTGCTTAACAGGCCGATCTTCGGCCTCTCCACGCCGAGGACGCAGCGGGCAAAGGCGTCTCCCATTACGGCAAATTGGGCGAGGTGGATGGGCTTGCAGTCAACGTTTCCACCGGCATCCAGAAGGATCGATATGCTGTTTCTCGTATTCGGGTGCAATGTTGCAATGGCCGGCCGGTCCACATACCCGATCCTGCCGAGCGTAAAGATCGCAAAGGCCATAGCGGCGCCGGAATTGCCGGCAGTAACGACCGCCTGGACCTTCCCTGATTTCAAAAGCTCAAGCGCCTTATTGATCGAAGATTCTCTTTTTTTCCTCAGGGCCGATGACGGCGATTCCTTCATCTCCACAAAAACCGGGGTGTGGATCACCTCGATGCCGTTCGAATCCTTCAGCAGCGGCCTTATCGCATCCTCGTTCCCGACAAGAACGATCTCCGCGATCTTATCCCTGGCCACAGACTCGGCGCCGCTAACAACTACAGCGGGCGCATAGTCACCCCCCATTCCATCCACAGCTATCTTGATCATTCCGTTAGAGTTCCTCAACGTCTAAAAACTTCTTGCCCTTGTATGTGCCGCACTTGGGGCAAACAACGTGAGGCAATTTTGGCTCTTTGCAATTTGGGCACAAGACCACATTGACAGGCTGCGCCTTGTAATGTGTTCTCCGTTTGTCCCTTTTTGTCTTTGATGTCTTTCTTTTTGGAACGGCCATATATATCTCCTCGTTAGTTTAAAAAAGATTTCAGTTTTTCGCCCAGCAGCGTCTGGGTAGCAGCGCCACACTGACATTCTTCAACGTTTTTGTTCTTCCCGCATACCGGGCATAAGCCTTTGCAGTCTTCTGTGCAGACCGGCCTGATGGGCACGTTGAGCAGCACTTCCTCGTAGATAAAGGGATCGAGGTCGATCTCATCTCCTTCGTAATAATAGACGTCCAGGTCTTCGCTCTTCAGTTCGGCCTCGGATAGGCGCGGGGTTTTTATCCGGGGGGTCAGCTTAATATCCATAAAAGCTTTGAGGCTGAGGGTAAAATCATCGAGGCACCTGGAACATGTTATTGACATGGTACATTCCAATGGCCCCTGAACGGTGACGAGGTTATCGAACTTCCTCACCGTCAGTTCATAGTCAACGGGCGTAACGACCCGCATGCTCTTGTCTTCTACTTCGGAAAACCGTGACGCTTCCATGGAGCCTCTCGCAATAAACAGTTCTTCTATTTCAGAAAGCCGGATAATCAAAGCTGCCCTCTTTTGAGTCTGATAATATAATGAGTTTGATGTTTCATTGTCAAGCAAATTAACTTATCGTAACTTATGAGAACTATAGGTCCAATATGTCCTATAAGACCCATATTTTGTTTTCACTCTCCGCTCTCAGCCCTTCGCTCTCAGCTTTCAATCACCAAACACCAATAACCAAGCTCCAATTAATCACCAATACCCAATAGCCAAATAAAGGCCTGCCGGCATTGCTTCCCGTTTGGGTATTCGGTCATTGGGTATTCATTGGTGATTGATGTTTGGTTATCGGTTATTCAAGGTTTTGCCATGAGTTATCAGCTATGAACCCATCAGCGTTTCCAGTGCTGCTTCGTCGATATCGATGGAAACAACCTTGTTCCTTTCTTTCTCGCCCCGCAGGATGCGTACAGCCGACCTCTTTACGCCGAAGACCCCGGAAAGGTATTCTATCAGTTCTTCGTTCGCTTTGCCGTCCCGTGGCTGAGAGACCAGCTTCACCTTCAGCTGCGAGCCCGCCCTGCTTATCGCCCTCTTTCGTGCATTTGGAATTACCCTGATCTCAACGTTCATCCTGCACCGCCGCCTGCTTCCGCCACATTACCCTATCCCCGCCCCTATATCGTAAAGGATTTTAATAAGTAATCTCTGAATAAAAACAACGACAACGATAAGGATCAGGGGCGCTATATCGAACATGCCGATCCTCGTAGGGACTATCCGTGAGATCCTGTACGTTACCGGGTCGACCAGCCGGCAGATGATCCTTACAACAGGGTTGTAAGGGCTTGGCCTGAACCAGGACAGGGCAGCCCTGGCAATAATAATCCACAGATACGCCTCAAGGAGCATATCAAGTATATGGGCGATACCGATCATAAAGTCCCTGTTGCCTCACCGACGAGAATTCCATCTTCTATCCCCTTAATTGTAACGGCGATACAATTATTTTCAAGGTTTTTCGTAAAAGGGATATGCACGGGCAGATAATTCCCTGTATAACCCCTCATATACTGTCCCCTGTAAAGCTTTCCCTCGGGGACGATCTCCATTGTCTTTCTCTGGAACCTTTCATAAAAGGCCCTTCGCTTGGCCATATCGAGCTGCCCGAGAAGCTTGACCCGCTCTTTTTTCAAAAAACCGGAAACCTGGTCCGGGAAAGTAGCGGCAAGGCTTCCCCTTCTCGCGGAGAAAGGAAAAACATGGAGATAATAGATGTTTGCAGACTCAACGAACCGGTATGTTTCCAGGAACTGCGCCTCGCCCTCACCGGGAAAACCGGCTATCACATCAAGGCCTATCCCCACGTCCTCCAGGTTCTCCTGCAATCTTTCCAGGACCTTCCTTAGGTATGCCTGGGTATACCGCCTGCCCATGCCCTCAAGCACTTTGTCGGAAGCGCTCTGCATGGGTATGTGGATGCTTCTCGCGAGCTTGCCCGACCCCGCGATAATGTGCACCAGTTCGTCATCGATATAGAGCGGGTCCACCGAGCTAATCCGTATCCGTTCCGGTGTTTCGCTTTTTTCGAGGCGTCTGAGCAACCCTTTTAGGTCGGCCCCCGTTCCGGGATCACAATACGCTGATATCTCGATCCCGGTCAACACCACCTCTTTTATCCCTTTTTTCTTCAATTGTTCCATCACGCGCAGAACGCCATCGATCGGACGGCTTCTGGGCTTTCCCCTCGCATATGGGACAATGCAGTAGCTGCAAAACCTGTCGCAGCCGTCCTGAATCTTGAAAAAAAATCGCGTCTTGCCGGTCGGAAGGTCTCCAAGATGGTTATCCCCGGTCAACGGGCTGCTGCCCAACGACTTTAAGCTGGTTACAAAACGCCCTTTTTTCTGCAAATATTCATCAATGAGGAACTTATCTTCCTGCCCAAGAACAAGGTCTGCCCCATAGTCCCTGTCGGGGTACACCTGGGCGTGGCATCCGGCGAGTATTATCTTTGCCTTCCCGTTTTTTCTCCTGCCCGTATTGATAAACCTCCTCACATCCCTCTCTGCTCCGTCTGTGAGCGTGCAGGCGTTGATGACAATAAAATCGGCATCTCCTATGTGGCCGGGCGCAAGGCCTTTGTCTTTGAGCTTATTCGCAATAAGGCCGGAATCCCACTGGTTTGCCTTACAGCCTGTTGTGTGGATAAAGAATTTCATGATTTGTATTTTACTTTTTGTAAAGCGGCGACATTGCCCGCAAACGGCTCACTGCCCCGGGAATGACGGACAGAACATAGTCTATGTCTTCTTCCGTGTTCTCTCTGCCGAGGCTGAAGCGGACAGCGCTCTGACATATTTCTGATGGAATGCCCATGGCAAGGAGCACATGGGAAGGCTCCGTAGAGCCCGCGGAGCATGCCGATCCCGAGGAGACTGCGATGCCGTTCATGTCAAGGGCCATCAGCAATGATTCTGCCTCAACATACTCAAAGCTTATATTCAGCGTGTTCGGCAGCCTCATCGTTGGATGCCCGTTGAGCCTTATATCGTCGACTCTTTCAAGAATGCCTTCGAACAGCCTTTTTCTCAGCAACTCTATCTTATTGTGCTCGCTTCGCATCTCTTTTTTAACGATCTCACATGCCGCACCGAAGGCAACGATCCCTATCACATTTTCTGTGCCGGCCCTCCTGCCGTTTTCCTGGTGCCCTCCATGGATAAGGTTATCGATCGCAAGCCCCTCTCTTATGTAAAGGGCCCCCACGCCCTTGGGCGCGTAAACCTTGTGGCCTGAAAAGCTCGCGAGGTCCACATTCAGAGAGCGCATATCGATATCGATCTTCCCCATCGCCTGCACCATATCGGAATGAAACGGAATGCCGCGTTCACGGGCTATCGCTCCGATCTCTTGTATGGGAAATACGGTGCCCGTCTCATTGTTTGCATACATGACCGAAATGAGTACCGTGTCCTTCCGTATAGCCTTTTTTACATCATCCGGTTCGATCTGCCCCTTACCGTCGACCGGGAGGTAGGTAACCGTAAACCCTTTGCCTTCAAGGTATTTACAGACGTTAAGCACCCCCGGATGTTCAACGGCAGTCGTTATGATATGTCTGCCCTTTTCGCTGTTCCCGTAGGCGACACCCTTTATGGCATGGTTATCGCTCTCTGTTCCGCAGCTTGTCACAACGACCTCTTCGGGGTGCACATGCATCATGTCCGCTATCTGCGACCGCGCCCTGTCGTAATATATCCTTACGTCCCTGCCGGCCCAGTGGAGGCTTGAAGGGTTTCCGTATAATCCTGCCAGAAAAGGCGCTATCGCCGCAGCCACCTCTGGGTGGATGAAGGTCGTCGCGTTATTATCGAGATATACCCTTCTCATTTCCTTTCCTTAATCGAAAAAGACGCTCATCGCCTTTACGGGACAAACCTTTACGCAGAGTTCGCAGGCAACACACCGCTGGTAGTCGAATTCCACCTTCATTGTGCTCCTGTCCGGAATATATAGTGCTTCGGGGGCGCAGACGCTTGTACAGACGCCGCAGTGAACGCATTTCTGCTCATCCCGGTTTATGTCCTGCTCAATTGGCTCCGTACCGATATTCAGGTCCCCGAGGTAGCCCATTCCCTTTTCGAAGTCGCTTTCCCTGCCTTCAATTTCGACAACCATCATAGACTCGGCCTTTGGAGAGATATTCGCCCTCAGGATATTCACGACGAGATTGTAATTCTTCACGAGTCCATATACTACCGGCTTGTCGATCGTGTTCCGCTTGAACCGCAAGATCATCCTTTTTTTCATTCAATACCTCGCTTGCTGCATCCACAGGCTGTGAGGGTCAGACCTTCGGCCTGTCATATTTCTACTATCTCCAGATCACCCCACACGCCAAGGGATTCTCCAAAGATGATCAGGATGCCTTTGACGCCGGGGAATGCCTTCCCTTTTTCGATTGCCGTAGATATATCGTCCTTCTTTTTTACAATATTACCGATACAAGTTGCAAGCCCATCGGTAAAAAGCGAGGACTTTCCGATGACGCAGACCGCATCAGCCTTTCCGAAGCTTAAGGAATGACCGACCGTCCCTGAAGATGTACAGATCCCGTACGGCTCGTCACCGGGCTTTACCAAGATGCCGATCCTCTCGCTGAAGGGGGAATCTTTGGCATAAACCTCGATAACCCTTTCAACGTCGGTCCTGAGAAAAATATCCCCGCCGTTCTCAATAATATACTCTTCTGAGAGCGGCGCGATGTCCCTCCCGATGAACTCCGCGATCGCCCCTGCAACGGTTGCCATAGGGCCGATTCCAATGGTCCGTGAAGCCTCCATCATCTCCCTCGCAATACGGGGCGCAAAAAGATCATCTGCGACAGGCACGAGGCTGTCCCTGAATTCGGGCCTCGATTTGATATATTCTTCAATCTGGTTCCGGTAAAACAGTACCTTCCCCATAATAAAACCATGGAAGTTCCCCCGTGTACAGCAAAAAAGGTCTGTTTCTCTGCATTGTACTTCATAGCAGTCGAGGTTGTCAGGCTTTGAGATGCTTCTGTAAAATCGCTCTTCGTACATACCTTAATACAGTATATAGCAGATAGTATATAGTAGATAGTGCAGGCACTTCGTGCATTCTACATACTGCATACTTCTACTTTTTCTCCTCTTTTTCGTTCACTGTGATCTTTTCTTCAAGCATCCTCACTCTCTCGAGAAGGGAGGCGATGGCCCTTGATTGCGGGTCAGGCATAAAACCGGTATCCATCTGTATCCTTTTTTCTCCTTCAACGCGAAAGACGACCTTGCCGGGAATACCGACAACGATGGAGTTGGAAGGAACCTCGGTAACGACAACGGAGTTTGCCCCGATCTTCGTATTATCGCCGACCTTCACGGGGCCAAGGACCTTTGCGCCGGTTCCGATGACCACGTTGCTTCCTATGGTCGGATGCCGCTTTATCTTTTTCCACGTAGTGCCTCCGAGGGTTACGCCGTGGTATATGGTAACGTTATCGCCGATCTCTGCCGTCTCGCCGATCACCACCCCCATCCCGTGGTCTATAAAAAATCTTCTGCCTATTACGGCGCCGGGATGGATCTCGATCCCCGTCAGGAATCTCCCGATATGCGATATCAGCCTGCCCAGGAAGTACATCTTGCGAACCCATAGCCAGTGGCTGAGCCGGTAGAAAAGCACGGCATGGAACCCGGGATAGCAAAAGATGATCTCCATGACGCTTCGCGCGGCAGGGTCGTGCTCGAAGGTCGCCTCGATATCTTCGCGTATCGTGGATGCCATGGATGAAGTTTAACAACAGGCGGACTAACTGTCAATGGAACTTGAACCGGATACTGGCGATAAGAATAGAAGATGAGAGGATGGGAAGATGGTCGCTGGATACTGGATTCTTGATACTGGTCAGATGCATTACAATGAACGAGGTGCGAGGGACGAGGGACAAGTAAGCAGGTTTTCGCTGTGTGCTGGCTGCTTCTTTAGCTATCAGCATAAACCTTTTTTGTTTCAGCTGGCTGCTGTGTGCTGACTGCTGTGTGCTGACTGCTGACGACCGTCTTTATACCACCCTGTATCTCGGGGGAATAACGCCTGTGTTGGTTCCTTCCCGTCGCCTTCGCCGCGTACATGGCTATATCTGCATATTTGATCAGGGTCTCCGCGTCCTTGCCGTCATGGGGATAGATCGCAACGCCGACGCTTGTGGTGATGGAAAGATTCCTGCCGCCGATCATGAAAGCTTCCGTAAAAGCCTGAAGTATCTTGCCGGCAATAATATCTGTATCTTCGATATGATCGACCTCCGGTATCACGACAAGGAACTCGTCACCGCCCATTCTTGCAACGGTGTCGCTTTTACGCAGCGTGTTGGCCAGCCGCTCTCCCACCGTTTTCAGCAAAAGATCTCCTAATTTATGACCCCACACATCGTTGACCTGCTTGAATTTATCAAGATCGAGCATCATGACGGCAACCTTTTTTTGGTTGCGCTGCGCGTTCAATATTGCCATGCTGAGCCGGTCGTTAAACAACGTCCGGTTTGGAAGGCCCGTCAGCGCATCGTGGTAGGCCATGTGCCTGATGGTCTGTTCCGCCAGTTTTTCAGCGGTAATATCTCTGATGATGCCCTGGTATGCAACGACCCTTCCCTGGACATCTTTTTTTGTTGTGACGGTGAGGATGCAGTCCATGATAGTGCCGTCTTTCTTTTTAAGCTTCTGTTCGTAGGCCTTGACGTAGCCTTCCTTTTTAATGATCTTTTTGAAGCTCTCAACATCCTTTTCGTTGACATAGGCGACCTTTGCATTGTTCCTCAGGATCTCGTCCCTTGAATAGCCAAAGAGATCGAGGAAGGATCTGTTCACGTCAACAAACGCACCGTATTGGGTGGTAATGTAAATGGCGTCCCGCGATTCGCCGAAAAGCGACCGGTATCGCGCCTCGCTTTCCTTCAGGTCATGCTCCCAATTTTTCCGTGCGGTGATATCCCTGATGATCGCCTGGAGCAGCGCCTCGTCAGCGATATCGATCCTGCTGAGGCTTACTTCCGTATCAAAAAGGATTCCATCGCCGCGACAGTGTCTTAATTCAAAATACCGGGGACTTCCCGATACGGCGGACAGCCCCTTCTCAAGGGCAATATCGCGCGACCTTCCTCCATCGGGTTGAAATTCCGGACAAAAATCATAGGGCGGTTTACCCAGTATATCCTCTTTTGCGTAGCGAAACATCTCCAGCGCTTTCGGATTGCAGTCAATAAAAACCCCGTCTTTGATAATAAAGATGGCGTCATTGGCGCTCTCAAAAAGGGCCCGGTATTTTGCCGAGCCGTATTGTACGGCTTCGGCCGCCTTTTTTTGCGCCAGCGCATTGGCAACGATCTCGCCTACGATCTTCAGCAGCGATATGATGTTCTCGGGCCAGGTCTTTTTTGAACGGACGCTGTCAAACCCGAGAAACCCGATAAGGAGATTGTTCGATACGACGGGGACCACGACGAGGGATCGGATGCCCTCGCGGATAAATTCCTCTTGTTCTGCCGCTGCTTCGGAAGGAAGCGATGCCACATCGGGGATATGGATCGTTTCGAACCTTTTTATGTTCTCAAAGAACCAGGGCAGGTCGTTGGCGGTAATGCCCTGGAGCTTCTCCTTCTGTGACAATATCCCCTGGGCGCACCACTCGTGGGTATTGTTCATCCTTGCCCCGTCCTCGCTAAACTGGAAGACATAGCTGCGGTCAACGTCTGCAAACTGTCCTATCGCCTTCAGGACGTCGTCGATGCCGTCATCGGTCTCTTCTGCGGGGAGGCAGATAAAATTTGTCGACAGGTTCAGGATCAGCCTCAGCAATGTTTCGTTCCTTCTCAGGGAATCCTCTGCCTGCCTGCGTTCGGCGATCTCGCCCTGCAGCTGCTTCTTTGCGCCCTCAAGGTCTTCTGTACGTTCTCTTACGAGCTGTTCCAGGTTCTCGCGATACCTTTCGACCTCTTCTTCGGCACGTTTCCGTTCCCTGTTGTCCGTGAAACTTTCAAGGAGGTGCCTTCGGCCATTTACTACGATAGTGCTTACCGTTTTGATGATAGGTATAGCCCCTCCATGCGGGCCAAGGAGGACACGTTCTGAGCTGTCCACCGTCTGTCCCAGATCGGTAATAGGGCACTTGCCCACCTCTGCGGGGCATACATATTTATGGCACACGGCCCCGATGATCTCTTTCCTCGTACGGCCGATCATCTTCTCTGCCGCCATATTGACGTCAATGATCCTGTGCTGTTCCGGATCTATAAGGAGGATCCCGTTCTGGATCGATTCAAAGATCGTCCGCAGGCGCGCTTCGTCTTCCCTTGCTGAGCCTACGCCGTCTATGTATCTGTCTGCCAGGTTTCCAAGCTCCTGCAGCTTCTTCCGGATCTCTGCGAGCTCCGCAGCAAGTTCTTCTTTGTTCTTCTGGTTACCTTCCTTTTCACTGTTGTCTTCGAGATTATTTACTGCCTTCACTACGCTGAATATATTGTCACGCACCATATATCGTCTTCACCATCTCGCAACCTGTCCGGCTAAATTCACAGAAAAAGAACAACTGATCGGGCTCCAACACATATAGCCTCAATAACCCCTCATGCTCAATATTGCGCAACCGCGATAACGCTTTGTTGCGCTCCTGGCCGTTTCTCCCCAACCAGTTAGCTTATCGGCACATTTTATTGGATGATTAAGAAAAAAACGGGCAAGACCGCTCTTCACCCCTTTTAGGAAAGGGGCGAAGAGCGGTAAAGAACAGAACTTTAGTGTTTTTGAGGAACCGGCGACAGCGTTTTTGTGGTAACTTTGGGCGGATATTTCTGAAGCGTCGCAAGATGTCCCTTAAGATAGCCGGTAAGGAATTCCACGTAGGGAAGTTTGCGTATCAGATAGCTGTGGTTTTCCTTTGGGTCTAAGTAGAGGTTGAACAACCTCCCGTAGCTATACCTCATCATCTCGCCCGAGAAACCACCGGGAGTGACGGTGTCCTGCACATTGTCGTTCTCGGCTGCCAACATGTATTTATACTCGCCGATCCGTATTCCCGAGGGGAACTGGTTGAGCCAGTAGTAGACCGCCTTGCGGTTGGATTCCCCCTTATCGGCAAGCAAAAATGATGTCTGATCGATGCCGTCGATGAACCGGTCCTTCGGCATCTGGTCGTTTGCCCCTGCCAGGTTCAGCGATGTATTGAACAGGTCTGCGAGGTCAAAGACGCCGTCGGATATGCGGCCGGGCTTTATCATGCCGCGCCAGTAGACGATGCCGGGGACGCGCACGCCGCCTTCCCAGGTAGATCCCTTTGCGCCGCGGAACGGCGTATAGGCGCTGTCAGGCCACGTCTCCATCTCCGGCCCGTTGTCGGATGTAACAAAGATCAGCGTATTATCGAGCTGGCCGGTCTCCTCGAGGGTTTTAACAAGGCGGCCCAGGATGTCGTCCATCTCGATCATCACATCCTTGTAAGGGTACTTTGCCGGCGATCTGCCCTTGTATTTATCGTTTGGATAGTTGTCGAAATGGCCGCCGCGCGTACAGTGGTAAAGCAGGAACGGCTTATCGCTCTTCGCCATCTTTTTGATAAACTTGACAGAGTAATCGGCCCATTTCTCGTCCAGCATAGAAAGAACGGGAATGGTGATCTCTTCAACGCTCTCCACCTTGCCGCCCTTTTTTGCATGGACGAGGTTCCTGTTCCACGGCCAGCTCTTTATCATTTCGGTGCGCTCTTTGCTGTACACGACTTCCGGGAAAAAGTAGGGATCACGCCATTCGGTATACATATCTGATACGCTCAGGAAGCCGTAGAAATCATCAAAGCCCACGTTCTGCGGATGCGATTCCTCGTTCTCACCCATGTGCCACTTCCCTACCGCCTGGGTGACATATCCGGCCTTGCTCAGGATGCTGGCCACGGTGATCTCTCCCCCCAGCCCGCCGGGCTCGCCGTACATGGGCGGGTGCAGGATGCCGTGCCTGATGGGCAGCCTCCCCGTCATGATCGTCGCCCTTGTGGGAGAACAGGACGGCTGCGCATATGTCGAGGTAAGCTGCAGCCCTTCGCGGGCCAGGCGGTCCATATTCGGCGTCGGCGCGCCTGCCATATGCCCGCCGCCATACGCCCCGAGGTCGCCCCATCCCACATCGTCCATGAGATAGATGAGGATGTTCGGCCTCTTGCCGGCCTTTTTCTGCAAGGCCTCGATCTTCTTCTTCGCTTCCGCCGCCTGTTCGGGATGAGGGATGACCGGCTCCATGTTCGGAGCGATCCGGACGGTCTTCTGTACCAGCGGGTCTTCCCCATAGGCCGTTGTTGCGCCAGAAGCAACGATGATAAGACCGATCAACGCCACGCATAACAATACATCTCCGACAGAAACTGCTTTTTTAATGTGCTGCATCATACTTACACCTCCTTAAGGAAAGACTGCTCATAGCACACCCTACATCTGAATTTCTAAATTCTAATATCGAAATCCTAAACAAATCCAAATATCAAATGTTCTAAACAAAAGTCTTTAAACAAATTTTTAAAATTGAAATATTCGTACTTACGTAGAAAATAGCCTAAACCTAATGCGAGCATGGCGCCGGGATATCCCGGAGCAAACCGTCGTGAGGCAAGGAAGCTCGGTCTTTTGCGCAGCAAAAGTTCCGAAGCCGAACGCGAGCGAATGGAGCCGCAGGAGCGGAATGAGCGTGTTTGCGGGGGATGTCCCGACGCCATGCTCATCCTTATGGAGTACGGTCCGGGTCTGCTTTTCATTTCGTTCCTTTCTGTATCTTGTCTATGTTCTCTTTGAACTTCTCTGCCAGTTCCGTGACCGATTTCTTTGCGGCGTCCAGGCCGGTAAGGACCGTTGTAATGTCCATAGCGTTGGGAGCCTTCTTTGTGAGGAACGAAAAGACAAGGATGTTCGTGCCAGAGTCATACAGCTCCCCGGCAAGCGTCACCGAGCCCATGAAACTACCGCTCATTCCGGCCGCGCTTTTGCCAAGATTCATAACAATCCCTATGGGGATCACGTGGGTGACAGTCGCCATTGCCGGATTGGTTTTCTCCAGGCCTGCCAGCGTGAACTTGAGGCGCAGGACATCGGGGCCGGGAGCGTTGACGACCGCATAGCCGTCCTGCATGACCCTGGTGAATTCCGTCTTCACAAAATCAGCGATCTTTTGCTGGTCCTCCGGCGATACCCCGTCAAACCTGGCATCTTCCCCCTTATAGATCTCAACGGGGTCGATGATAAATTTTATATATTTCTTTCCATCAACGCCAGGCCTCTTGTAGATCAATGTATGCGGAAAATCAGCGCTGGGCTGCAGCCTGGATGCTGATTCAAGGCCTTTATACTCCTGGGGCCCGCCCGCGCAGCCTGCTGCGCAGAAGGCCATTGCCAATACAATAATAAAACATAGTCTCTTCATACCGGACTCCTTTTTCTATTCGTTCGATATATCTTTCTTCCGCTCTTCCCATTTCACTATCTTCAGGTCAAGGACGAATATCGCATAAAGCACGGGGACCAGCAACAGCGTAATGCCCGTGGCCGTCGTGAGGCCTCCTATCTGCGCATAGCAGATTTGCGATGCAGATATAATCCCTTTTTAGTATGATACTACCTTAGCAGTGAAACAAATTTTTGGCAATTAAAAAGTGGCATGAGGCGCTGAGAGGGTTGATCCACGTCAAAAGTGGAGACACACTCTGCCGGAGGAGCAACTGGCAAGGGTGTGCCTCCTGAAGGTACTACTTGACCGTTTTCCTGAACAACGGCGATGCTGAAAACTTTGGCACCTTCTTTGCTGCAATCTTCATCGGTTTTCCGGTTCTTGGGTTCCTCCCGTTACGGGCCTTTCTTTTCGCTACCGAAAAGGTTCCGAAACCAACGAGACTGAGCTTATCGCCTTTCTTCATAACTTCTTTCAGCACATCGACAACGCAGTTTACCGCCTTTTCTGCCTGCGCTTTGCTGAATTTTGTCTTTGCCGCTACTTTTTCGATGAATGCTGCCTTTGTCATCTATTACTCACCTCCTTTCCTGTGGTTTTGTATTGCATGCTCTATCACATCTGCCCTCCTTCGAAACCATAGTTTCGAATAGTTGAACGTCATGGTTCACAGAAAAGCACTCACAGTGCGCTCCAAGAGATTCCGCAAGTAATACCCGCCGCCGCATGAACGTGAGGTTGGGGTGGGAAGGGGCTTTCGCCCCTCCCTTATTTCTTCTTACCTGTTGCTTTCTTCTTTGTTGCTGCTTTCTTCTTTGTTGCCATTATGTATCACCCCCTTTCCTTAGAGTTTTTGCTCCCTTTCGTCCAGTTCGATCCTTCCTCTGCGTATCAGTAATCTCAGGAACGTTGATACATTCATCCCGAGAGTGGAAGCCCTCTTTTCCAGAATCTCAAACTCTTCCTTGCTCAGTCGAACTATAACCGGAACCGACTTCTTTTCTGCCTCTGCCTTTTTCTTCCCCATTTCATCCCTATTCTTATACGTTTACATTATAAATATATTAAAAATATCTTGTCAATAAAATAATTATGTTTTTTTATATAATATTTATATTAATATAATTTTTATGTATATTTTATATATTATTTTGCTTATTTTTTAAATCTTTTATATATTTAATTAAAGTTTATATTATACTTATTAGTAAGTTTAATTATATTTTATATAATTATTTTATATTTATTTTTAATATTTTATATATTTATTGTTATACACTATATATGAGAAAATGCATTGCGCGTAGCGTAAAAAAGTTCATAGCTGATCGCAAATCCTAAATAGGGTTTCGATATTATAATAATTTAGAGTTTCATAAGCTGATAGCTGGCTGCTGATAGCTGGCTTTAAAATATCTATGGCGTTTGTTCCAGGATGCTGCTACATTTATTACAAGAATGTTCTACCGATACCTAGCAAGGTTGGCTATGGCGGTGATCCCGTGAACCCCTGGATGACACAGCTACAGGAAAAGCTTGCCGCAGAGGGCATCCTGTCGGATCCCTCAAAGGCGCTGTTTGTACCGCAGCAGCACTATGCTGATACTGTTGATGAATTCATAGGTCAATTGAAGGGCTTCGTAGGTTCTGCCCGGCAAAATAGTAAAGACCTCACTGTCTTTGTCGATGGCATGCCGAAGGAATGTTCCGAGAAGGGCGCTCCTGACGTTGATCGGGCTGTCCGTGACGCCCTTAATAATGCAGGCCTGTCTCCTGACTGGGTTATCTTGTCAGAGCGCCTTGGCATCCCTCCCACCGATCTCCATGCGTCCCATCACCTCGTTGAAGATACCAGGCACATCGTTCGTGCATGCAGGCCCGGCATTTTCGTAGTCCTCGGCTCGGGGAGCATTACTGATGTTGTAAAACAGGCGCTCTTTCTCGAAGGCATCGGGTCGCCCTTTATATCAATACCCACCGCCCTCACGGTAACTGCCTTCACGTCCGCATTCTCTGTCATTGATTTTTTCGGCGCAAAACGGACCGGGCTTTCCCGTGAGATCGCTGCCACGTTCTGGATCAGATCGATCCTCGAATGCGCTCCTCCGCGCATGTCCCGCGCAGGCTACGGCGACCTGCTCGCGCGGTTTGTCGCCTACGGCGACTGGTATCTCGGAAAATGCCTTGGCGTCATGGACCGTTACGACGAAACGGCCTTCCGGCTTATGGAGCCTTTCGTGGAAGGCATCAAAAAAAGCGCCGACGGTTTTGCCCGATCCCCCCTCCCCGGAGAGACGATCAGGTGCATCTCGGCGTCCCTTGCCATGGCTGGGATAGCCATGTCGGTAAGCGGCGAGACGACGCCGTTGTCCGGCTTCGAGCACGTCATCAGCCACGGCCTCGACTTTCTGAGGCTTGCCTCAGGGAGAGAGCTCGTTTTTCACGGGGAGCAGGTGGCCCTTGGGTGCCTTACAAGCGCCCGCGCCATTGACTGGCTGCTCGGGAACAATAGCATCGATGGTGTGCTCTGGCTGCAGGAGCCCGGGAACGAAGGGCTGGTCATCCTCAACGATCTTATTGACAGGGCACCTTTGCCTCCGGCGCCGGACCGGGTCGAAAAGGCGCGGCAGGAGTTTATTCGTGAATACATGAAGAAATCCGGTCGGTGGAAAGGAGAGCTGGCGCTGGGAAGGATCGGAGCATTCACAAAGGAATGGCCGGAGATACAAAGGAATCTCGCGCGGCTCACCCAGCGCACCACGGAGATCGCTTCCCTGATGAGGCTCGCCGGGCTTCCCTTCACGCCGGCCGCAACGACGCCCCCCACGTCGGACGATGAATACGGGTGGGCGGTCCGCTTTTCCCCTTTTGTCCGCTCCCGCATGAACATCTCAGACCTCATCTTCTGGATGGGTAAAGATGTGGCACGATTTATCTATAAACCTGACTGATCCAGCGGTCATCAAATCAACAACAGCTCATAACAAAACAATTACCCATACCGCTCTTTGCGCGTTATCCTCTACTTTCCTCCGCAAGGATGAGTATGACATAGGGACATCCCCCGCAAACACGCTCATTCCGCTCCTGCGGCTACATTCGCTCCCGTTCGGCTTCGGAACTTTTGCTTCGCAAAAGACCAAGCTTCCTCGCCTCGCGACGGTTTGCTCCGGGATATCCCTGTGCCATACTCTCATTAGGCTCAGGTTATTTTCTACGTAAATTAAAATGTTCAAAATATAAAACGTGAGTGGTACGTGTTTGTTTAGAACATTAGATATTTGGATTTAGATATTGTTTAGAGCTTCGATATTTGGATTTAGATATTGTTTCGGATTTGGTGCTTAGAAATTCGTGCTTGTCTTTGGCTTTGAGCTATCCACTCTTCAGATGCAAATTTTTGTGTAAAAGTGTACACTGGAGACATCATCGCCAGAAAGATTAAGGCATAGGGAGGAGGGATTATGGGCATCATAATAGTCGCATGCATTATCATACTGTGCGTCGCCATGTTCTCGGTCCAGAACGCGGCGCCCGTTGCAATATCTTTCCTTTTCTGGAGGTTTGACGCATCCCTTGCGATCGTCATATTCCTCTCGGCCCTGGCGGGCGCGGTCACAACCTTCACCATCATGTTCTGGCTCCGCGTCAGGCGCCAGGCGAAGAAAAAACAGGCAAATAAAGGCAATGGGAGAGACGGATCAGCAACGCCATGAAACTACCTGTTGACACCGTATCGATCATCGGCGCAGGGGCCATGGGAGCTGCTTATGCGAGCATCCTCCATACAATGGACCCCCGATGCGTCACGTTGATCGCAGGCGGGGAACGCTTTGAACGACTTTCAAGGGAAGGGCTTATCGTGAACGGCAAACATTATCCGGTCCCTGTTGTAAAACCGGAAGATCCGCGTCCTCCCGCAGACCTCATCATCGTTGCCGTCAAGCATCACCAACTTGATAAAGCCGTCAGGGACTTAAAGAACAGTGTCGGGGAGCAGACGATCGCCATCTCTGTCATGAACGGCATAGAAAGCGAGGAGCAGATAGGGGGTGCCTACGGGATGGACAGGGTGCTCTATGCCGTGGCCGTGGGGATCGATGCCGTGAAGGAAGGCAATGCCGTTACGTACACAAAACAGGGGAGGATCTTCTTCGGCGAGCGGGAGAACGGCGTGATCACCGGGCGGGTAAGGCGCGTGCAGGAGCTCTTCGACCGCGCCGGCATCGTCTACGAGACGCCGCCCGATATGATCCGCATCCTCTGGTGGAAGTTCATGATCAACGTCGGCATCAACCAGGCCTCGGCAGCCCTGCGGGCGGCCTACTCCGTATTTCAGGAATCCCGGGAGGCACAAGACCTCATGGAGTCGGCCATGCGGGAGGTCATGGCGCTTGCCGCAAAGGCCGGCATCCGCCTTACGGAAGAGGACATACAGAACTGGTACGCCGTGCTTGCCGGCTTGAGCCCCGGCGGCAAGACCTCCATGCTCCAGGACGTAGAGGCGGGCAGAAAGACCGAGGTCGAGATGTTCGCAGGCAAGATGATCGAGCTCGGCAGGCGCTACAACGTGCCCACACCGGTAAATCAAAGACTCTTCGATACCATTAAGCAGATCGAGGCATCGTACTTATCAAAGGCAGGCTGAGCTCGACAGCCTGTTGTCCAAATCGATTTAACGCCGGAAAACTCTTTTGCTCCCTGCTCAGGCTGCGCGCGCTTTACCCTGCAACGAGTTCGCTTCCGCTGAATTTTCAAACTTGCCGCTGGGCTCCGGACATGAAAATTCGCCTGAACGCGGCCTAGCCGCAGGCACGCTTCAACTCATCGGCAGGGTACCCAAAGCGTGCTCGATTCGCGACTCGCAAAAAATTTTTCCGGCTAATAATGAAAAAGGCAAGTTCCATAAGTAAACGCACCGCTTTGCAATCTTCTATTCAACTCTTTACGCGGGCATCAACGGTCGTTCCGGATGGAGATGAACGAGGAACTCCTCGCAGGGCATGCAGAGTATATCACCTTTGAGCATTCTGTCTTTTCCCCTGTATAGCAACAGAACCTCGCTCTCCGGGTATTCATCTTTAAAAGACCGCAGGCCGCGCAGGTCTGCAGGGCGAACATCCCTGCTGTTTTTTACTTCGATCCCCCATATTCCGTCCGGGCCATATACCACAAAATCAACCTCCACACCAGACCGTGTTCTCCAGAAGAACAGCTCGCGCTTTATTCCTGAATAATCGATCCACGACTTAAGATGTTGGCCGATAAGTCCTTCAAGGGCCTGGCCTTCGATCTCCTCGCGGCGATCAAGGGGGCCGCGTGGCCGAAGCGATCGAAAAACGCCCGCATCAAAGAGAAAAAATTTGGGGTGTCCGGCAAGTTGCCGTTTCGCCCGTTTTGTAAAGACCTGAAGACGCCAACCCAAAAGGATATCTTCAAGTATCTCCACGTAGCCTTCCACGGTCTTTCGTTCTACGCCACATTCCTGAGCAACATTGCTGATATTCAGGATCGATGCGTGAGAAAAACTTATAGCCTCCAGAAAACGGGAGAAATTGCCGATATTACGCACCAGCCCCTCCATCTGCACCTCTTCTCTAAGATACAGGGCCGCATATGCGCGAAGAACTTCAGCGGGATTCCCCGAAGCGATTACCAGCGGCAGCAACCCATGTTGAAGTGCTTCATCAAAGTTGAACTGCTGCCCCAGTTCCGCTGCCATAAACGGATGCATCGCGCACAAAAAAGCCCTGCCTCCAAGCAGGTCTACCCCTGCTCTCTTCAGCTTGCGGGCGCTGGACCCTGTTAACACAAAGGTCCTGGTTTTATCTTCTTCCATCAGGCTATGGACAACGGTGAGTAGTTCCGGGACCCTCTGTATCTCATCTATTATGACACTTGTTGACTCACGATAGGCCATCACAAATTCTTTCAGGCGTTCAGGCGCCGCAGAAAACAGGCGCACCCTTTCCGGATCAAGGAGGTCTATCGACAGGGCACCGCCAAAGGACCTATGGACAAACGTGGATTTGCCCGTTCCTCTTGGGCCGAAGAGAAAAAAGCTTTTTGTTGGCGGTTTGAAAAATCGGTCTATTAATTCCATATTGCGCCTCATTATGGCATTATAAAGTCCATTTTGCAATAATAATTGAGAATTGTCAAGCAGTAAATGGCATAAACCCGGATACGTTGTTATAGAATCGGCGTCATTTCTTTCAGGTAAGGCCCAGGATCTTTCTGGCTTCGGCGGGGGTTGCGATGTCGCGCCCGTATTCCTTTGCGATGCGCACTACGCGCTCCACAAGCTCTGCGTTGGTCTTCGCGAGCACGCCCTTTGAATAGTAGATGCTGTCCTCAAGCCCGGCGCGGACGTGGCCTCCCATGACCATGCCCATCATGCACATGGAGAGCTGGCTTGCGCCGCTGCCGATGACGGACCACGTTGAGCCTTCCGGCAGTATCTCCGTCATATGGAGGAGCGACTTCGCCGTGGCAGGCATCCCGCCTATCGTCCCGAGGACGAACTGGAAATGGAGCGGCCTTTTCAAAAGCCCCTTCTCCGCGTACCTGATGCAGGTATGGATCATGCCGGCGTCAAAGACCTCCAGTTCGGGCTTAATGCCCCTGGCAAGGGTCTCCCGTGCAAGCGTATCGAGGAATTCCGGCGGGTTGAGAAAAACGGTCTGGTTCAGGTTCAGGGAGCCCGCGTCAAAGGAGACCATCTCCGGCTGCAAGGCGAGGGGCTGAAGCCTTTCCGGGACCGGCAGGTTCCTCCCCGGGATTCCGCTTGTAGTAAGGCAGAGAACAGCGTCGGTTTCGGCCCTTATCCTGTCCGTCACCTCTTTGAAGATCGATAGTTCCTGCGTGCCAAGCCCTGTCCGCGGATCCCTCACATGGATGTGGATCACCGAGGCGCCCGCCCGCCAGGCCTCGATCCCCGATATTGCGATCTCCTCCGGCAGAACGGGGATATAAGGCGTCTGCTCCCTCGTGATGCGCGATCCCGTAATGCCTGCCGTGATGATCATCTTTTCCATGGACACGTTATTAATCCAGCACTTCCCGTATCTTTTTTGATAGTTCATTCACGTTGAAGGGCTTCTGGATAAAGCCGTCGCAGCCTCGCTCAAGTATCCCCGATGCCTGGCCGTTCAAGCTGTATCCGCTTGAGAGTATAACCTTGATGCCGGGGTTGATCTCCTTCAACCTGTCGTAGGTCTCCCCGCCGCCCATAGCCGGCATGATCATGTCGAGGATCACCAGGTCGATCTCCTCCATGCGTTGCGCATAGATCTCTATCGCCTCCTGTCCGCTTTTTGCCACCAATACCGCATAGCCAAGCTCCTCCAGAATTGACATCCCGACGTCGATGACAACGTCCTGGTCGTCAACGAAAAGGATGGTCTCGTGGCCCTTTAGCGGCTTATCCGGTAGGATACGGTCCTTAACGTGTTCTTTGCCGGAAGCCGGGAGATAGATGTTGAAGGTTGTGCCTTTTCCTTTCTCGCTGTAAACGTTGATAATGCCGTTATGGTTCTTTATGATGCCGTGCACCGAAGCCAACCCCAGGCCGGACCCCCTTCCCATCTCCCGCGTGGTGAAAAAGGGCTCAAAGATCCTTTGTTTTGTAGCCTCGTCCATTCCCACGCCTGAATCGGTTATGGATATCTTCACATATTGCCCGGATTTTGCCAGGTAGCTGTTGGCCTGGCCTTCATCAAGAACAATGTTCTGCGTTTCAAGATAGATCTCCCCCCCTGTAGGCATCGCATGCCAGGCATTGATATAGAGGTTCAGCAGGACCTGCTCTATCTGGCTGCGGTCTACCTCTACGGTAAGCAGGGCGCCCTGGAGCCTTCTGTGAATGACGACATCCCTCTTCGTCCTGCCGAACACATCGGAGGACTTGATGATGAGATCGTTCATATCCGTTGGCTTTACTTCATATTTTCCGCCCCGGGCAAATCCCAGAAGCTGCTTCGTCAGGTCGGCCCCGCTTCGCACCTGCTTCTCGATTATTTTAAGCTTTTCGTAATGGCGATGGCCCTGGTCTATATCCATGAGCATCAGCGACGTGTATCCCAGGATGGCCATGAGGAGGTTGTTGAAGTCGTGGGCGATGCCTCCCGCAAGGGTTCCTAATGCCTGCAGTTTCTGCGCCTGGAAAAGCTGGGATTCGAGGTTCCTGCGCTCGGTGATATCTCGGATCGATTCTATAGCGCCAACAATATGCCCGCTGCTGTCGAACAAGGGTGAGGCGGTCCCTGACAGGTATGCGCCCTTCCCGCCGTATAATCCCGGTATGAATACTTCGCCGTAGAGCACGCTGCCTTTTCTCTTTATCGATTCGTACCTCTCCTTCATTTCATCTGAGTCGGCGGTTACGTAGTCAATGAGTATCGGCCTTCTTGTTCCATACAGGGCAAGGGCGTACTCATAGTCGCCTTTCCCGATAATATCCTCCTTCCTGACGCCCGTCATCTCTTCACAGGCACGGTTCCATGTTACCACCCTTTTTTCATGGTCGATGACCAGCGTCGCGTCGGGCAGGAATTCAATGATGTTGAAAAATTGTTCGTGGGCCCTGCGGAGTTCCTCTGCGGCCTGTTCGCGCTGGGTAATATCCTCGCAGGCCATTATATTCCCGCCGGACGACAATTTGACGGGCATAAAGCTTATTATCTTGTCAGCACCGTCCTTGCCCCTGACCGTAAAGACCCTCAGCCTTTGCTCCAGCATCCTTGCCCCTTGTATGTCTTCGATCCATGCCGCCACTGCGGTGTGCCTGTATGCCGGGTCAGGGAAGGCCTTTCTGAACCATTCCCTGCCGTTTGGAATATCGATGAGATCATAGCCGAACATCTCTTTGAATCCGGGATTCGTGTATTTAAAAGTGCCATCCTGGTCAATCAATACAAGCCCGTAGGGGGCGTTTTCCGTAAGGGTTAAAAACCGCTCCATTTCCTGGTAGAGGGCCTCTTCAGTCTTCTTTTGCGAGGTAATATCGATCACGGTGCCCTCGTAGCAAAGGACTGTCCCATCGGGCGCCCTGACCTCGCGGGCGGTGGTGGAGACCCAGAACGTACTTCCATCCTTTCGGTACTGTTCTGATTCGAACTTCTCAATAAAACCTTGTTCCTCGATGATCTTTTTAAATGCCTCCCTCTCCTCCGGGTTTACGTATATCTGCGCCGCTATGTCGGTTGTAGCTTCGATCATCTCCTCAGGTGTGTCATAGCCGAACATCTTCGCCATGGCAAGGTTTGCGCTTAAATGCCTTCCATCCGGGGTCGACTGGAAGATGCCCACTATCGAATGTTCATAGATAGTGCGGTATTTTGCCTCGCTTGCCTGGAGCGCCTGATCGGCCTTTTTCCTTGCCGTGATATCGCGGACGATCGCCTGGACATATGCCGTGCCGGCCAGTTCGATACGGTTCAGGCCAACCTCGGTATCAAAAGGCGCGCCGTCGTAGCGACAGTGTGTCCACTCAAAAAATTGTGGTTCGCCGTTCAACGCCGCATGGATCTTCTCAAGGGCGCTCTCTTTTGAATCCCTTCCGTCGGGCTGGAAGGGTGGAGAAAATTTGTATGGAGGCTGCCCGATGATCTCCTCCCTGGCGCACTGAAACATATCCAGGGTCTTTGTGTTGCAGTCAATGAAGGTGCCCCCGCTCATGAGGAATATGGCATCGTTGGCATTCTCAAAGAGCGTTCTGTATTTCGTTGCATTGTCCCGTAGCGCCTCATCGGCCGCTCTGCGCTCGGTGATATCCATTGCGAAGATTGCGATCCTTGCTACCTTGCCGGCATCATCAAAAACGGGGTAGCCGAACACTTCAAAGAACCTCCCGGCCCTCGTATCAGTAAAATGAACCGCCTTGCCGGTTCTTACAACCTCATCAAAATGCCTCTTCCTGTTCTCTGCCACATCAGGCGGGAAATAATCGTACTGTTTGGTGCCGACAAGATCCGCGGGAGCACTGCCCAGGCTGCGGGCAAGCGCCTCGTTTACCACAAGGATCTTTCCCTCCGTGTCAATTAAAAGAAGGGCCTCGCTGCTTGCGTGAAACAGGGCGCTCAGCGTTTCCTCGCTGTCCTTAAGCGCTTTCCCGGCCTTTTTCCGCTCTGTGATATCGATGGCAAAAACAGCTACCTGTGATACCTTTTTATTTTCATCGAAAACAGGGTAGGCAAAGGCGTCGTATATTCTTCCGGCCCGCGTATCATCGAATTGGACCGGACGGCCCGTGCGGACGACCTGGTCGATCTTCTCCTTCCTCATCCTTCCCACTTCAGGCCCGAAGCGATCATATATGCACGTGCCGATCAGGTCTCCCACATCTTTACCCACTCGTTTTGCCAGTGTTTCATTTGCTACGAGGATCGTTCCTTCGGTGTCAAGCAGGAACAGGGACTCATTCGTCGCATGGACCAGCGCCCGGAGCGTCTCTTCTTTTGTCATGAGCGCCTTCTCTGTTGCCTTGTATGCGGTTATATCTCTTATAAATCCGAGGGAAGCGGGTTTGCCCTTATATAGAATGCCGGAGGCCGAGATCTCAACGTGGATCATTGAGCCGTCCTTCTTTATCATCCTGCATTCATACAGCATTGGCGCCTGCTCTCCCTGCTGCCTCCTTGCAGCATGATCCATCACCATCTTCCGGTCATCGGGATGGATAGTGGAGTAGACGGGCACGCCTGCAAGCTCTTTCAGGCTTTTATAGCCCAGCATCTCGCGGTATTTCCTGTTGCAGTAGAGCCGTTTGCCGCCCCTCAGGATGATGATGCCGTCATTGGAGTTCTCTACCGCAGTTTTATAGATCGCCTCATCCTTTTTCGACGATCTATCAGGTTGTTTACGTTTGATTATGGGTTTTTGCATCTGTCCCTGCACGTGCTAAATAATACCAAGAAAAAGATTTATTTCAACAGGTTTTATTTAGGCTTACAAGCTTCTTTTGACATGGAGGGCATTATCTGTATAATTGATTATGCTTGATATCATTTCCCAAGGAGGGTGTATGAAAAAGTTTCTGCTCATGAGTATTTTCGTCAGTCTGTCCATCTTTCTGTCTCTCGGGTACGGCATAGTACAGGCGCAATCCTTGTTTGAAAAGGCTGACGTCAACAAGGACGGTGTGGTCACAAAGGCCGAGATGAAAAAGGCGCTCGCAGACCGGTATAAAAATGAGGATGGGAACAAAGACGGCAAGCTGACGGTCAACGAGTACGTGCAGGCAAGACAGAAGAACTTCGATGCCGCCGATACCAATAAGGACGGCGTTGTCATCGTAGAGGAATGGGTTGTTTACTGGTGCGGAACAGCAGGAGATGCCGCCAAGGTGAAAGAGCCCGTAACAATGGACAGGAAGTCGTCCAGGTCGCAGCGTATGGACACCGGCAAGGACGGGAAGATACAGCCCAATGAATGCGTGGTATTCTGGGCAGGCCGTTTCGTTGATCTCGATGACAGCAAAGACGGCAAGATGACACGCGACGAATATTTAAACAGGATGCAGGGAATGGCAGAGATGATGGACCTTGACGGCGACGGCATCATCACGATCGAGGAATATTACATCTCCTGGCTGGGGAAAGAGAAAGCGCCGGCGAAAAAGTAAACTACTACTCGAACTCTTCGAATTCCTCCGCCGAGTAGAAGAGGTGCATCTCCTCCACCCTCTCCTGATCCAGGTCATCGTACAGTATCGACTCCTCGGCCTTTTTTCTGAAGGCCTTTGCGAGCCTTTCGAACTCATCAAACCGCTCCAGGAGCCCTCTTTCCCCGATGGTCGTCTTAACGGAGCGAAAAATGCCTTCGTCACCGTAAAGCAGCATGCCTTCCTGGAGGATCTTTATGGCAACCATATATTTGAAATTATCAAAGCGCGCCTGCTCCCTGATAAGCCCCAGTCTTTTGATCTTGTAGTCCACCTCTTCGTTGACGGCGGGGTCAATGAGCATCCTGTATTTTTTCCGGTATATCAGCTCGTCGAGCCTGTTTACATATGCATCAGGCATGGTATCATCGACAACTGCGACGAGGTCGATATCGGAGCCCCTGACAAGCCTTCCCGTGCTTCGTTCCGGCCGGGGCACATCGTGGGCCATATCGTAGACAACATCTCCAGCGATGATAAAACAGATCCGGTGGGCCTTTGATGCCTCATCATCGAAGTCCTTCATGATGTCGGCAACCATCTTTCCGGCAAGGTCAAGCTTGAACCGGCTTATCTCGCGGATCCGGCCCGCTACCTCCGTACATCTTCTTTCAAGCGGTTCCGGTTCTTCTGCCAGCCCTATCACAGAGTAGGTAAAGAACTCCCTCAGGATCGAAGGGGAAAGGCGCGCAAAGCCATCGACATGACGGTCCAGCCTCAGGTACCTTTTTCCCAAAGCCCTTACACGAAGTCCAGGAGAGGTCTTGCATGTCTTCCAGACAACAAGGCTGTCCGCGTCGATGGCCTTTTTGATCTCAAGCCCTGTCTGCGGTCCTTTTGCCCTGATCAGGGCTGCTATATCTTTTTCAAGGCCCCGCATTGTCGACCGCTATGCCGTCGTCCGGTCCTCGACCGCGATCCCCTTTGCCTTCAGCTCGCCTTTCTTTGAGAGAAGCTCCCTGCCGGCAACCCTGTCAAGGACGTATATCAGGTTTTCGCGCCTTTTTGCATAGCCCTGTCCGTAAGAGATCGGCACCTCAGGAGTAACGTTATCCAGGAGCGAACGGGTGACGGATTCGACCTTCCGCTCGCCGTTCGCCAGGAGCATAACGTTCCGTGCCTGGTAGACAAGCTCTGCGCCCATGGATATGGCGTAGTGGGGAGAATCTTTGACCGAAGGAAAATGTCCGTCCGCCACGGCGTTGTTGATCGTATTGTCGTCCAGCTTTACAAGCATAACGGAGCTCCCCTTGAAGGGTATGCCCGATTCGTGAAAGGCAACGTGCCCGCGTCCGCCCACGCCGATCACCTGAAGGTCTATCCCCCCTGCCTTTTTGATCTTTTTCGCATAGGCATCGAGGATTCCCTTCCTGACCCAGGCAAGATATTGTGATCCCGTCTTTTTTTTTATTGCGATAGCTTTTCCGGCGTCTGTGCCCCTGTACGTCCAGTCCCCCGGATATCTTCTAAGCTCCTTTATAAGCGTCTTCTGATCGATCAACGAGCCGAAGGGCACGTTTGTTTCAATGAATTTGCGCTTCAAAAGCCCGAAGAACTCCTGTATCATGAAATAGCAATAGCTTTCGGGGTGCATGAGGCGCTGCTGTGCATTCTCTCCGGGCAGGCCCACATACTCATCGAGGTTAAAGCTCCTGATGCGGCTGCTATCGAGTTCGCCGTTGTTTGCAGCCTGTGCCAGATGCTTGTACATGCCTGTAGGCGAGTTTCCCGTGGCAAGCCCCAGAACGATCTCTTTTTTCTTTCTAAGGAGCCCGACGATCTTTTCCTTTACGATATCTGCCGCAACCTTGCTGAGATGTTCAAAATCTTTCGCTATCACTACCTTGATGGGCATATCTATCCTCCCGTTCTCATCCAATGGCGCCCTTCACGGCATCGGCGATCTCTTCGCAGTACTTTTCCGTTACCTCGTTTGACGGCCCCTCAACCATGACCCTGCACATATTCTGGGTGCCTGAATAACGGACGAGGACGCGGCCGTCGTCTCCCAGCTCCTTCTCAACCCTGCTGATCACATCCATGATCTTGGGCACCGTCGCAACGTCGGGCTTGCTCTGGACGTCTACGTTGATCAGCTTCTGCGGATAAATGTCCATCATCTTCGCAAGCTCCGACAGGGGCTTGCCTGTCCTGACCATTGCGGCGATCAGTTGTAAGGCAGTAACAATGCCGTCGCCTGTAGTATGGTGGTCGAGGAATATCATGTGGCCCGACTCCTCCCCTCCTATGACGCTGCCCAGCTTTACCATATCCTCCAGGACATAACGGTCCCCCACCTTTGACGCATGGTATTTGAAACCGTACCGCTTGCAGGCGACGCGCAGCCCCAGGTTGCTCATCACGGTGCTTACCAGGAGGTCGTTCTTCAACCTTCCCTGTTCCTTCAGCATCGTAGCGCATATGAGCAGGATCTGGTCGCCCGTTATCTCCTGCCCTTTTTCGTCTACGGCGATAAGCCGGTCGCCGTCGCCGTCAAAGGCAAGCCCGATTGCGGCGCCGCTCTCAATCACCTTTTTTTTAAGGTCCCGTGTATATTGTGAGCCACACCTGTCATTTATATTGATGCCGTTGGGATTATTGTGGATGACCTCGATGTCCGCACCCAGCTCCCAGAAAGTATCAGGGGCAACTTTATACGTGGCGCCGTTGGCAGTATCTATGACGATCTTCATCCCCTCCATGGACAGGTCCCTCGGGAAGGTGTTCTTTAAAAAGACGATGTAGCGGCCATGCACGTCGTCCATGCGGAATGCCTGTCCCATATCCTTCACCGGCGGCACTAAACCGTGAAGCGTGTTGCTCAGCATCAGATCCTCGATCTTCTCTTCCTGCTCATCAGAGAGCTTGAAGCCGCTGCCGGAAAAGATCTTTATACCGTTATCCTGATAGGGATTGTGAGAAGCCGATATGACTACCCCGGCGTCGGCGCGCATGCTCTGTGCGATAAAAGCTATTCCAGGGGTCGGCAAAACCCCGAGCAGATATGGGTCTCCCCCCATTGATGTTATCCCTGACTCAAGGGAGCCCTCGAGCATATAGCCGGAGATACGCGTATCCTTGCCGATCACTATCCTCGTACGGTAGTGTTCCTTTTTTAATATATAAACAATTGCCTGCCCTATGGCGAAGGCAACCTCTGCGTTCATCGGATAGCGGTTCGCTTCTCCCCTTACTCCATCGGTGCCAAACAGTTTGCCCATAACATTTCCTCCTTGCTGTATATTCCAAAGATCATTTGCCGAACATTGCGAGCGACGGCATTATTATCTGTGTCTTCCTGCAAAAGGCATCGACGATTTGTTGAAGCCATTCAACGCCTTTTTCGGAAACATCGGCAGGCAGCCCCTTGATCGCAGCTATGTAATTCTCTTTGCTTCCCCTCGATGCCTTATCAAAAGAAGAGAGGAAATCATCACGGCTTTTCCCGATCATATCACTTGCCATGCCACTTGCAAACAATTTTTCTATCTCAACAAACTTTTCGTGGAACTCTTTCCTGCCTTCCGATTCCTTCTGTGCTTTCGCACCGCCGACAGGAGATGCGATCGCCTTTTCTGCCAGTACCTGCAGGCGCTTCATCCGCTCTTTTTTCGCGAGCGCCAGCTTATCCAGCAAGCCTTCATATATGAGGCCGCCGAACTCCTGCGCCTCAAGGAAGGGGCGCCTCGCGTGAATGTACCATTCTTCAAGGGCCATCAGGTTTGCAAGGTAGACGATGTTATTCCCCACTATCCGGTGGAGGTTCGCGTATGTCCTGGGGGTGAACCTGATCGTCTTCGGGGAGTGCGTCTTTCCCACAATAAGATTGTTGTCTTCCGGAAAATCGTTTCTCAGTATCGAACCGGCTGCAACGATGTTGCCGAACCCCATACGCAGCGGGCCTACCATGCCTCCCTGGCCGCCGAGAAAGATGGCGGGCTGGTTGAGCATCACGCCCCTCGGCACATCGCCTGCAAGGGACGGGGTAGTCTTGTCGCCGTCCGGCGTGTAGTTGAAATGAATGTACGAGCTGCCTACCTCGCTGTGGTCCTTGCGGCTCGTGCCGCCCGCCATCAGGCAATCGCAGAAATTGATCAGGCTCCCGAGCGTTACAAAGGGGAAGAGTATCGTCTGCTTCAGGCCGACGCAATGCGCCCCGTTGGCCTCCTCTTCGAGGATGCAGCCTTCCCGCACCTGCGCCCCCAGCCCCATGTTCGCCTTCTCCAGGAATACGGACCTGTTAAAATATCCTCCTTTGAGCTCCACCTTTGGCCCCAACTGGCAGTTATCTATCGTAACGGGCCCTTCGTATCCGATCCGCGCGCCTGCGGATATGACGGTCTTCTCGCCGTATATCCTGCATCCCGGGTATATGGTGACATCCTTTCCGGATATGTGCTCAATATCTACCTCGTCGCCTATGTCCAGGGTTAAAGGATTCGGGATATCGACGCCTTTTTCAATAAGCTCAACAACCTTATCGTAGCACCGCGGTTTAATGTCCATTCTCTCCTCCGGATATCTGTGTTCAGCCCAGCCTCTTCGTAAAGATCTCTTTTAAGAGCCTGGGGTTCGCCTTTCCCCCCGACGCCTTCATAGCCAGCCCCATCAAGAAGCCCATCACCTTGGCGTTCCCGCCCCTGAAATCGTCGACATCGGACGGATGGTCCGCAAGGATCTTATCGACGATCGCCTCAAGCTCGCTATTGTCGGAAACCTGCCGGTATTTGCCCTTCTCGACGATCTCGTCAGGGGACCGGTCGCTCGCGAGGAGCTGGAGCAATACCTCCTTTGCCGCGTGGGCGTTTATAACACCCGTTTCAAGGATGGCGAGGAGGCGGGCAAATCGCCCGGAGGTAAGCGGCGTTTCTGTTATTGTCACGTCGCGGTCCCTGAGGGCGGGTACCAGGTGGGTTGTGATCCAGCTTGCGGCCTTTCGCGGCGGGATCCCCTGCCGGGCCGACTCTTCGAAAAATTCCGAGATCTCCCGCTCCTGGCTCATATTCGAGGCCTCTTCGGGGGTAAGGCCGTATTCTTTTGAAAAGCGCTCTGCCTTCCTCCCCGGCATCTCCGGAAGCCTCCTATGTATATCCTTCAGCCAGTCATCGGTGACCACGATCATCGCCACCGACGGGTCGGGCACGCAGGGTCCGGAAAATTTGCCGCGCATCGGCATGGTCACGCGCTTTTCCGGGTCCCAGAGCCTCGTATGAAGCACGATGGGCTCGCCCCTGTCGAGGCATTCGCTCTGGCGGACGATCTCGTAGGCAATGGCGTCCCCCACGTTGCGGATGGAGTTCATGTTCTTTACTTCCACCTTCGTGTTAAGCTCATCGGTTCCGAAAGGCCTAAGAGAGATGTTGGCGTCCACGCGGAGCGTTCCCTGCTCCATGCTGCAATCGGCGCTGCCCGTATAGCGAAGCTGCGTCCTTAATGCCTTGACGTATTCCATCGCATCGTAGGGGTTTCGCATGTCCGGTTCGCTCACGATCTCGATGAGCGGCGTGCCGGCCCGGTTAAAATCGACGAGGCTGATGGGCGTCCTGCCCTCCATCTCGTGGACGAGCTTGGCCACGTCCTCTTCCATGTGGATATGGTGTATCCGCAGCCTCTTTATCTTCTCATCCTCGCCGACGATGTCGATCCAGCCGTTCCTCGCAAGAGGCTTGTGGTGCTGTGAGAGCTGAAATCCCTTCGGCAGGTCGGGATAATAATAGACCTTCTGGTCGAAGGCGCTCTCGGGCTGGATGGTGCAATTGAGCGCAAGGCAGGCGAGCGATGCCTTCTCGAGCGCTTCCCTGCTCAATTTCGGCAGCGCGCCGGGCAGCCAGAGGCAGACAGGGCATGTATTCCTGTTCGGCTCATCGCCCGGACGGTTCGGGCAATCGCAAAAGAGCTTGGTGGCAGCGTTGAGCTGGACATGTATCTCAAGGCCTATCACGGCTTCATACTTCATTTCCGCTCCGCTCCTTGCGCTGTTGATGAAAGCTCCATGCCGACGCTCAACAGGCGGGCATCGGCAAGACGGGGGACTGTGAGCTGGATGCCCATATCTCCCTCCGGCCCCCGGGCAAAGGATGGTACGTGGAGGGAAGGCTGGCCCGCTACGTTCGCGTAAAGCGTCAGCGAAAAGGCGTCGTATGTCTCCTTGACCGTTGAGGCACCGGCAGCGTCATGAGCAAGCCGGCGTGTCGGGAGGACGAGCACGTCGATGTTCTCCATTGCTATGGCCATACCCCTGACGAGCCGTCCGCGAATACGGCAGGCGTTCTCGAAGGCGCGGTAGTTCTCGAACTGGAAATACGCACCCTGGAAGAGGTATTCCTTGATAAGCGTCCCGAACGATTCCCCGCGTGTATTGAGGTACATCTCGTTCCAGTTCTTTGCCGAGGCGGCGCGGTGGCCATACCGGACGCCGTCGTACTTGCCCGCGCTGGAGGACGCCTCCACGGAACCGATCACATTGTGGACGGCGCGGAAGAGGCCGAAGTCTTTAAGGCTTACCTCCTTTACGGTGAGATCCGCCTTTTCGAGCCTCTCAAGCCCTGCCTGAAAAAGGCGCATCTCCTCAACGCCAAGGCCGTCGAGACATTCCTTTATGACGCCGGCGGTTCGTCCTTTCACCGGCCGCCTGCCGATGTCGCTGAGATCGGGCGGCTCTTCATCGGGCATTGAGGGATCGCTCCCGTCCTTTCCGGCAACGGCCCGCATAACGGCGATGATGTCTTCCGGGCCTCTCGCCACGACTCCCCAGGACTCCATGGAAGGGACGAGGCCTGCCAGGCCGAACCGTGAGATCACGCCGAAGCTTGCCTTGAACGCGAAAAGGCCATATGCTGCAGCGGCCACCCGCGCCTCGCCCATCGTGTCGGTGAACAGGGCGATGTCGGCCTCGCCTGCGGCGACCGCCTGCGCTCCCGTGTCCCCCTTCAGGCCGAACCCCAGCTCGCCCATGCGGGCGCTTCCCGCCAGTTGAGCGCCTGCCTCCCTGAGGCGGGCAACGACCGTCGCGTCTTCGAGGGCGATAAAGCCCTCAAGGGCGCGTGAGCCTGCATCGGTAAGCCATCCGCTGGCGCACATGTTGGGCTGTATGACGACCCTTTTCCCTGCGAGCAGGCCGCCTTTGGCGGGCTCCTGCTGCGATGTGTTTTTGTATGTAAAGATGTCGGGTGACGTCTTCATCGCTTATTCCAGGATGCTCGCTACTTTAAAATACCCGCCCTTTTCCGCGGGAGCGTTCCTGAAGATCTCGCCCTTTTCCGCCAGCGGGCTTATGCGGGGCGCATTCCCCTCACGCATGCGGTTTGCCGGCGCGGCCACGGAGAACATCGGCTCTTCCCGGCCTGCACGTCCATCGACCAATTCCGCCAGGGCCTTCGCATCCTCTACCGCCTTTACTATTGCATCCCGCTCACCTGCGGCTATGCCGATGCGGGAGACCCAGGACAATGAATCGATCATGTCCTGCTGTTCCGTGGTCCCGGGCAGGGGCTGCATCCCTCCCATGTCGAGGAGGCCAAGCTCGGCGAGCTGCTCACGGGCCACCTCGGAAGGCGCCTTGGTGAGAGGGCAGAAGGCGCTTCGGTTCTTGGGAAAGGCTATTACCTCCCTGATCGACGACGCCCCGAGGATCATGGCCGCTACACGGTCTATTCCCAGCGCTATGCCTCCGTGGGGCGGGGCTCCGTATTCGAGGGCGCGAAGAAAAAAGCCGAACTTTTCCTCCACATCTTCCGCCGACAGGCCGAGGGCCGTGAATATCTTGTTCTGCAGCTCCCTGTCATTGATCCTGATGCTTCCTCCGCCGAGTTCCTCGCCGTTGACAACGAGGTCGTACGCGCGCGAGCGGAGCGTCAGAAGCTCCTCCACGTTGCCGGGATCGAAGTCGGTCCGGTCGGGCATGGTAAAGGGGTGGTGGCTCGACGTGACGCCCTTTTCCGTTGCCTCAAAGAGGGGGAAATCGGTCACCCACAGGGGATAGAACGAACCTTCGGGGATCAGGTTCAGCCGCCCCGCCACGTGGAGGCGGAGTTGGCCGAGGGCCGAGCAGACGAGCGCCCATGACGGGTCGGCGATCATGAGGATCACGTCGCCGCTTCGCGCGTCAAAGCGCCTGAGGACCTCGCCCCGCTCATGCTCGCTGAAGAACTGTACGATGTTCGATTCCAATCCGCCGTCCGTGACCCGCATCCAGGTCATGCCCTTGGCGCCGAAGCCCGGGACGATATCCTTCGCGTATTCATTCTGGAGGATGTTCTTGCTCAGGCGCTCCGACTGCCCCTTGACGTTGATACCCTTTATGCAGCCGCCCCTTTCGAGTATCTGCCTGAAGATGCCGTATTTGGTATCGGCGAAGATGTCCGTCGCGTCGCGAAAGGTCATGGCGAAGCGCAGGTCCGGCCGGTCTGAGCCCGTGGCGTTCATGGCATCGAGCCATGTCATCCTCGGATAAGGGCGCGGCAGGTCGATGCCGCCGATCCTGAACATCCTTGCGGAAAGCTCTTCGAAGAGCCGGTAGATGAACTCCTCGTCGATGAACGACGCCTCGAGGTCGAGCTGGGTGAACTCCGGCTGCCGGTTGGGACGGAGGTCCTCGTCCCTGAAGCACCTGACGATCTGGAAATACCGCTCCATGCCGCTGACCATAAGAAGCTGCTTGAAGAGCTGGGGAGACTGGGGAAGGGCGTAGAAGTTCTGCGGATAGTGCCTGCTGGGGACAAGATAGTCGCGCGCACCTTCCGGAGTGCTTTTTGTCAGCATGGGGGTCTCCACCTCGACGAACCCCTGTTCGTCGAGGTAATCCCGAACCGCCTTCACGATGCGGTGCCTTTTTATCAGGTGGTCCTGCATCGTGGGCCTTCGAAGGTCGAGATACCGGTACTGGAGCCGCAGGTCCTCGGCCACCGATTCGTCCCCTTTGACGGTCGCGCCCGCGACCATGGACTTCTCAGAAATGGGAAAGGGCAATGGGTTCGCCCTGCTCAGGATTGTGAGGCTATCCGCGACTATCTCGATATCTCCGGTAGCGATGTTGGGGTTCCCCGTGCCTTCCGCACGCTTGATCACAGTACCCCCGATAAGCACGCAGAACTCATTCTTCAGAAGCCCTGCCATTTCGCATACCTTCTTGGGGGTCGATTCGGGGCTGAAAACGACCTGAACTATGCCGCTTCTGTCGCGGAGGTGGATAAAGAGCACCTCTCCGTGGTCCCTCAGCGCATCGACCCAGCCCGCGAGCGTGACCTTTTTTCCCGCTTCGGACAGGCCCGGTTGTCCGCAGCCCGATCTGCCATGGAATGTCATTTCCGTCTTCCTTTCATATATAAAGATACTTCAGGACCCCTCGCCACACCACAAGAGATTGGCATAAAATTACCATTGAGGAAAATATTGGTCAACAGAATAATCTATGGATGACAGTAGTGTATGAGCGTTTTTGCTTACGAAGAACCCGACACCGATGCTAATCCCTATGGAACATCCGGATCTATGATGCCTTCTCGAGATAATCGACAAGGATGCCCGTGGTCTGGCGGAGCCTCTGGCTCATCGAGAACGCTATCTTCTGAAGCATCTTTATGCCTACATAAGGCTTCTCTTTCAGAAGCTGGTGCATGCCTTCTTTCGACAGGGTAACAAGGGTTGTGTCTGTCGCGGCAACGGCGGTCGCCGAGCGCGGGTTGCCGTCTATCATGGACATCTCCCCGATGACCTTGCCTGTCCCTATGGCGGTCACGCGCTTCACATCCATGTGCTCGTCTTTCTTGAGGATATTCACCTCGCCCTTTGCGACAACGGACATGAAGATATCCCTATCGCCCTCTTTAAAGATGACGGTCCCTTTTGCGAACCTCCTCGTCCCCATGTAATAGGAGAGGTCCAGAAGCTCCTTCCAGGAAAAATCCATGCTCAAAGAGGTGTCCTCCAACATCTCCGCCCTTTCGGTGATAGAACGCCCAACGTCCATAAAGCTCTCCCTCTCTATACTATTATCGCCGTTTGTCTCAAGGGATTAAGGGACAAAAGATCAATTCAAGCGGCTATTTCTTACATTCTGTGGCAGATCCGGATTTGCATACTGACCCGTCAGTCAATGTAGCGCCGCTCAGGTCGCAGATGGAACATTCATTTTTTGTCTTTAATTGCTGCAACTGCGCCTCGTCCCATGCAGTTGCCAGGCCGGGGATGAGAAACATTCCGAAAAACACTGTCATGAAAACCAGGATGATGGTCCGCCTCATAACGTTCCCTCCTTATTAATCTCAATTGCTGCCTTGCGTTCAGTATAAAACCGTTATTTGCAGGTATTGTCGGTTATTTTGGTATAAAGCCAAAACACCGTTCCTGTGAGCTCAAGGGTCTGGCCGTCCTTGAGCTTATCCTTTGGAACCCCTCCGTCCTTATACTCGGATTCACAATCAACGTACTCTCCAAACATGGTGGCGCACAGCAAATACGTTGTATCATCGGTATAGACCTTTGTGCTCTGTCCTATTGCCATTGGGTTGCTCATTCCGTGAAAATGCTGATTAACTTTAAGCACAACCCCCGCGTTATTCTTAATGCACGCCGTAGCACTCTTTTGTTCTGCGAAGGATGCTGTGGCAAAAACGAAGAAGAACAGAAGAACGATCGCCCCGCAGATCGTAATGTCTTTCCTGGATACCATGCTCATGTCCCCCTTTTTTAATGGATTTGATAAACGGTACCAGCCTTGCATAATATTGTCAATATGATTGCACACATTGGGAGGACGCTGCCCCGCTCGGGCACGATCCAAGCACAGTGAAGCGAGATGCGCTCTACGTTCAATGTTCTATGTTCAACGTTGCGACAAAGCAGAAGAGGTGGACCAAACAGTCGGGGCGGATGATGTTCCTGGCTGACCGCTGATAGCTGTAAGCTGAAGAATTGGCGGAAGTGCGTGGAAATCAAACCCGCCTGCCGGCTCACTACCGGTTCGCTGATTTTGAAGACCGGTTGATTAGGGACAGATCATTTATAATTTTTATCTTGTGATGCACTCATCGCTGTCTCGGTCAAAGGCCTGTCCGGGCGGGCACGTCCTCACGGGCCTGCACAGGCTCTTCTTCTCGTTCCAGTAGAAGTTGGGCCGGCACTCGCACTTGTTGTTGACCCAGATCTGGCCTCCCGTGCATCGGGCAACACACTCATCGCTGTCTCGGTCAAAGGCCTGTCCGGGCGGGCACGTCCTCACGGGCCTGCACAGGCTCTTCTTCTCGTTCCAGTAGAAGTTGGGCCGGCACTCGCACTTGTTGTTGACCCAGATCTGGC